>Ga0316226_1000424_pt1 | contig 57650 bp, 37 predicted proteins | sample TBH18017metaG_FD_206009 | JGI IMG/M metagenome (GOLD analysis project Ga0316226, IMG submission 206009) | Freshwater microbial communities from Trout Bog Lake, Wisconsin, USA - TBH18017 | ecosystem: Environmental > Aquatic > Freshwater > Lake > Hypolimnion/Profundal zone | place: USA: Wisconsin...
CCAGCGCGGCGGATCCGGGAGAGATAACAGGCAGTTTCTTGATGGCTGCTCCGCAGACAATCAACAGCGCAATCCAGATAAAACAGCCCAGCATTCCACCGCTTCGCGCTTTGCGGCGAGCCATAACAAGGAAAAGGGCGAGCTTTGGGTGGTTTGTGGGGTCCCTCACATGCGTTCGGGATGACAAGCATGTTGGCTGACGATGCTTCTAGAATTTTTGGTTCCAAGCGGGAGTGGCGTATTTGGCTTGGGCGAGTTTTTGGGCTTCCTCCAGTTCTTCGGCGCTTAGGGTGCGGGGGGTGATGGTTTCTGCCAGGGTGTTTGCCAGGCGCTCGGCGAAGCCAGGGGGGACGGCGATGCCTTGAACGCTTCCTTGGTGGAGCATGCCGAAGCGGGATCGGCGTTGGGCGGCTCCGGCGATTTTGTGCCCGGCGGCGAGCAGATCGTATTGCGCGGGGTTCTCGAAGCAGGCTTGGGAGATTTTCGGGGCAGCCTGGGGGGTGACTCCGGCGCGGACGCCTTCCTGGCGCATTGCCGTCCCGAGGAGTTCGTGGACGAGGCGGTAGGATTCCCCGGCGTTGACGCGAGCAAAAGGGTCGTAGCGGGGCACGATGAGGGAATAGGTCCAATCTTCGCCGTGGGGGACGATTCCCCCACCCGTCCAGCGCCGGACGGCTTCACGGCCCGGATTGGCGGCGATGACGGGCTCCCAGCGTTCGAAGTAGCCGTAGGTGACGGCGGGGAGTTCCCAGCCGTAGATGCGCAGGATGGGCTGTTCGGCGCGCAGGAGGAGGACTTCGTCCACAGCCATGTTGACGGCAGCCCGGTGGAAGGGGGCGGATTCGACCAAAAGTTGTAAATTTTTGAAGAGCACGGGGCGAGTTTGCCTCGATTCGATAAAAACGCGAAGTCTGATTTTGTCCATTGGCAGCGGGCCGTTGGAGTGGCATACTCCGCCCCTATGTCCAAAGTCGCTCTCGGCAAAGGTCTCGGCGCTCTCATCCAGCCCCGCGTTGCCACCCCCCAGCCGGAACCCGGAGAACGGGTCCAAAAAATTTCCACCAGCGAGATCGTTGCCAGCCCACTCCAGCCCCGCTCGGATTTCCGCGGGGAGCGTTTGCTGGAGTTGGTGGAGTCGATCCGCGAACATGGGATCATCCAGCCTCTCATCGTCCGCAAGCGGAACAACAAATATGAGTTGATCGCCGGGGAACGGCGTTGGCGCGCCGCCGAGCAACTGGGCTTGAAGGAAGCGCCGGTGATTGTCCGGGAAGCCGGGGATCAGGAAGTGCTGGAGCTTGCACTGATTGAAAATATTCAGCGCGAAGATTTGAATCCGATTGAAGAGGCCGTGGCGTATCAGCGGCTCGCGAAGGAATTCGGGCTCAAGCAAGAGGACATCGCACAGAAGGTCGGCAAGAGTCGGGCAGCGATTGCCAACAGCATGCGGCTTCTGGAGCTTGCCCCGAGTGTCCAAAGCTGGCTGACCCAGGGACGCATTTCGGTGGGCCACGCCAAGGTGCTCCTGGGTTCCAAGACCCACGAGGAACAGACACTGCTGGCAGACGCCATCCTGCGGGGAAATCTAACCGTGCGGGCCACGGAGAAGCTGCTTGCAAGTCATCTGGCCCAGAATCGTTCCAGCCGCTCCTCGGGCCACGCCGCCACCTCCAAGGGGCTCAACCCCGCTTTGCTGCATTTGCAAAACCGGCTCCAGCAACATCTCTCGACGCATGTCATCCTTTCACACGGCGAAAAGCGCGGCAGAATCGAAATTGAATATTATGGTAACGACGACCTGCAGCGCCTTCTCGGGATCTTCGGCATGGCCGGTGAATAAACGCTTCCTCGCTTTCACTCTGACACTTCTCTTGGTGTTCGGCGGCGGCGGATGTAAGCGCCGCACGAGCGCTTCCCCTGCTGGAAGTGCGCATCCCACGCCGAGCGGGCCGGTTCCGGCGGAGATTTGGAAGGAGTTTTCCGGCGACAAGGCTTTCGCACACGCGAAGGCGCAGTGCGATATCGGCCCCCGCCCCTCGGGTTCGCCAGAACTGGAAAAAGTTCGCGCGCTCATTGTTGCCGAGTTGCAGCGCAGTGGCTGGGCAGTCGAACGTCAGGTTTTCACGGATAACACCCCGCGCGGCCCCGTGCAGTTCGTGAACTTGATCGCCCGCTACGGCGGTTCTGACAAGACACAGCAATTTCTCGTTTGCTCGCATTACGACACGAAGATTTTCGATACGATCCGGTTTGTGGGAGCCAGCGATGGAGCGTCCAGCACGGGGGCGCTGATGGAGCTTTCGCGCGTGCTGGCGCTGGACCCGGCGCTCGCACGGCAGGTGGAGTTGGTGTTCTTTGATGGCGAGGAGGCAGTGGTGCAGTATAGCCAGACCAACGGCATCCTGACCGATGGCCTTTACGGAAGCCGCCATTATGCGAGGGAGCTTGCAACCAGCGGGCGCAACCGGCAATTTCGGTCGGGGGTTCTGTGGGACATGATCGGCAACAGCAAGCTGAACATCACGCTTTCTCCCGACTCCCCACCGCAGATCATGCAGGACATTTTTGCTGCCGCCGACCAGTTGCAATCGCGTAATGCGTTTTCGATTTCGGACCGGACGATTTTGGACGATCACTCGCCACTCAACGAAGCGCAAATCGCGGTGATCGATCTCATCGGCTTCGACTATCCCTACTGGCACACCGCCGATGACACGCTCGACAAGCTGAGTCCGCAGAGTCTGGCGACCGTGGGGGCTGTGACGTTGCGCTGGCTGAAAACCGCTACCGGACAAGGGAGTACGCCTGTGAAGAAATACGCAGGGCAGGATTGAGGGGAAATTCGGCAGGGTTTGCGTGAAAAAATCAAAGAAATGATTGCATCGGAGACGATGGAATGCTTTATTTCCCGTCCCTCGCGGCCATCGGCCACGGAAAACGCGCTCGTAGCTCAATTGGATAGAGCATCTGACTACGAATCAGAAGGTTTCAGGTTCGAGTCCTGACGGGCGCAGTTTATTCAAGTTGTTTATTTCAAGCAACTTGCAATGCGAAGAATTTCACCAAGGAAAACACAATTATTATTGCTTGGCCACTTCTTGGCCACTTATCCAGAGCATCCCCCGATTTTCCAAGGGCGTTCGAAGCAATGCGAAATGTCTGAATCTCGCGTACGTGAGCAAATTGTCAGCCTGCACAGGGCTTCCCATCCATGCTCCTGGCTCCTCTGCCTGTTGAGCAAGTCGCGTTGCTCTTTTACGAGACGATTTCCGCGTCCTCGATCTGCCCTGGCAAGGGTTCCACCTTCCGCCTCGCGGATCGAAGAGGCTGTGCTGGGTCCGATCCCCTTCTGGCAGGTCTTTTGTTTGCCTGCCGCTTCGAGGATTTTCCCAAGCTTTTGTGGTGTGATTTCTTTTCCATCTTCGTATGTCCGGTGCGCTCTATCGTCGCATACTTTAGCAATAATGGAGCAAAACTGTAAATGACGCACCGGCAATACCTAAGCGGTTTGGTTTTTTCGGGCCCTGGTAAGCTGATTGTTTGGCTACCCTCCTGCGGCCTGCGTTGCGTCTTCGTGGCAGGCGGTGCGGTAAGCGATCTCGTAGAGGCGGGCTGCTTCCCATGCCCGCTTGTCTGTTGGGTCTACGGAGAAGAAAGCGATGGACTTGGCCTTATTGATGATCGCTTCGGACAGTTTCCTACGGTTGGTAAAGGCGTTGCAATCAGTTCCCAACACCAAGGGTGCCGGAAGGGTGAAGCATAAAAGTGTGAAGGTAATCGCCCACGCGGTCAAGTCGCAGTTGGGAATGTTCAGCGACCAACCTCTGGTCTGGTTGTATTCAATAAACACCTGCCGGATTGGTCGGGAATACGGACACCCGTCGCGGTGGGCTTCTCGTTCGATCTCTTCTCTGCTTCTGACTTGAACGGGGATGTTTTGCCCTATCGTGACGTTTTTGTAGGTAATCGAATTTTTCTCCATGCTGAGTTGCTTAAAGTTCGCGGGGAGACGCGCATCTTGTCTTTCCACTTCGCCATGACTCCGGGAATGGTGGTGGCGATCTCAGAATCTATGACATGGCAGTCTGCAACTGACCGGGTGCGTGTAACGCGGTAGTCTGTTGCTGTCTTGATCTACAAAGCCCGGTGCGCCTCCAAGTGTGCCGAGCTCTTTTTTTGGTTTTTGCTGTCGCGCCCGGAGCGCCGGGCCGCTGGAGAGTGAAGGGCCTGCGCTCATGGTTGCAGCCCTCCCGCCTGTTGCTCAATCGCCAGGACTTGCGAAAGAGGGTACCTGATATTACGACTGTTGAACCGAAGTGGCGTTAACAAACCGGCATGCGTTTTCCTTTTTACAGTCTCCCCGCTGCACGACCACCGCTCCGCCAGTTGTCGGCGCGATAGGAACTTTTCAGATGATGGGGACAAGTCCCCTGTTGGTTTATTTTCGGCAATGTGTGGTCTCATAAGGCCATCACGTTGCCAAAATTTTGCGCATTGAATTGATGGAAACGAAACCGTATTTCATTTCACACCAGCGCTAAGTCACTTGATATGTGTATCTTGCGAAGCTAATCTTTTTTCGCAATGTCACGGGAACTGGGAAGCCAATTCAGATCCAAGAATTTCAGTGTATCTCTCAGCTTTGACGATTCCCAAACCTCCTTTTTGGCTCCACTTTTTAGTGTCCCCCCTCGTTTCGCAAGAAGCGCGTTTATCCCCAACAACACTTCTGATTTCGATGGCGGCCTGATAGCGCCGCGTTCAATAAGCTGCTCGGTTAAGGATTTGATGATTTCAACTACATCATCTTTCCCGACAAAGCAGCCGATTTGATCGGGGCGATTGTTGTCACTGTGGGAAGCGTGCGTTCTCGGCCAAATCTTCATCTTAACAATAAATTGCCGCTGCATTGTGTCCCAAGCTTTCAGGAAATGATCTGCGGTTATTTCGTTGGGGCGATTGTTCGTTTTTTTGATGGCCTCAGAAAAGAGATGACGAAGGAAGTCATGATCAATATGAGGGGGATTTGCCCAGTCTATCTTTTTCACAAATTCGACATGCTCAGGAAGCTGTTTAATAAGTTCGACCCTCGCGTATTTTACCGCTTCTATCTCCGGCCCATCCTTAATCTCTTCAGCAAGCAGTTTTACTGCTAGAGCGTAACCCTCAAGCCAGGTGAAATCCAACTCCACAGAAGCTTTTGCAATCCTTTTGGAAAGCCGCTCGGAAATGTCGCCGCCACTCGTGTATGCATGACAAATATCCAATAAAACATCTGTTGGGTCGCCATTCTCAAAAAGCGGACCGAAGATTTTAACCCCCTTGCTTTTTCTGTCAGGAGTGAATCGGTCGATAACATCCTTCACGTTGGGGGTATTCGCTTGGATTTGAACCATTGGTTTTTCTCCATTGTCCGGGAAAAAAACGATGATACGCCCGCCTCGGCCATGACCTTTCGCTCTCCACACCACAACGCGATAATCGCCGCCCCCAGGGAATGGGTGATATCCCTCTGCCAACTTTAGGCACGTGGCAATCGATACCTCTTCGCAATAAGGTTTTCCATTGCTGCAATCAATGGGTTTTGTGGAGCATGCCGTAACTTCCTTTTTCTTTTCTGGAGTCGTCTTTTTCATGCCCGCTCCTTCGTTCCATTCGGTTGTTTTGCCCCCTTTAGCGCAGGCATTGGTATCACGCCCCCTATTGTCCCCAGCGTGCCCAGCAGGTTGCCCATGCCGAACGTCACCCTTTCCTTTTGGTCAAGGTAATGCTGGGCGGTAATGGCAATATCCGCATGGCGCAACATCCGGCTTGCCGTGTAGATGCCATACTTCGCGCACAGTTGGCTTCCAAACTCCTTGCGAAGCTCATGCAAGGGTTTGACCGCAGTTACTCCCTTCGACCGAAGCCAGGCTGTTAATCCATCGAAATCCCGCTTCGCACGGTAGTGCGCGTAACTCGTGCTTGGGCGCGGTCCCGTGTCCCCCTCAATGACAAAGGAGCCGCTTGCCTTCGCCTTCCACCCTTTGAACATGGCCGCAAGTTCCTTATCAATGGGGACATCCCCGCCGCTATCTTCCGATTTCGGCGTGAAATGCTCCGTCGTCTCAATGCGGAGAACGCCATCCGCCCACCGGAAAGCCTGCCATTGCAGCTTGTCGATTTCGTTCCGGCGCAGTCCGACCATCGTCGCCAGCAGGAAAATTTTCAACTGCTCTTGGGGCAGTTCTCTCTGCGCATCCCGAATCAGCTTCTCAATATCCACGGTGGAATGATAGCGCTGGGATTCCCGCTCATAGAACGACACGCCTTCAAACGGCAGCTTGCCCGGCTTGTGCATGGCAACGTGTTTGAGCAACTCCACCCCAAATAGGCTCTTGGCTTGGCGCATTATGGAATTGCAAGTAATCCGCGCCCGCCGTTGCTTCAGTGGGTTCTCACCCGCCTTTCGCACGAAGGCGATCTTCCATCGGTTCACCTTGTCCGGCGTCACACGAGTAAGCTTGATACGGTCAATCTTGGCAACCCACGCATCCCGCCCTCCGCTGATATAATCAAACTTCTTCTTGCCCCCCTTGATGCCGTAAATCTGCGAAACGATTGTGCGGAAACTCCGGCAATAATCCTCAAAGGTCTTTGGCTTGCCCGACCAGTGGCCGCGCAACTCTGCTAAGAATGTGCCCACGGTGGAAAGGTCTTGGCGTTGCATATCCGGCTTGAACTTTTTCAACGCGGCATCCCAACCCGCGCCGACGATCATCGCATAAATGTCCTTCGCCTTCGCCGCCGCCGCCGCCTTGTTGGACGTTTTCAAATTGAACAACTCCCGCCGCCCCCGCCATTGGAACCGCGCCGCCCATTCCGACATAACCCGCGTTTCACCGTCCCGCGTGTAAGTCGGCTTGAAAATCTTGTCCTGCCAGTATCGCAAATCCGACTTCCCAAAATTCTGCTTGGCCACTTCTTGGCCACTTTTTTCGTTCACTTCTGACCCGATCTGCTTTGAACTTTTCATCTTTTCTTGTTTCTAAGTCCCTGTCGTTCAGTGTATAATATGGAACACTTTGGAACTATACGAAACAAGACGGGTCATGGAAAGACAAAAACTAAGAATCAGAAGGTTTCAGGTTCGAGTCCTGACGGGCGCAGATCTTCCAAGTTGTTGCATTAAAGCAACTTACAATATTTGCCTAACTTAAGTTTCGAGGCAGATCAGAAAATCCACTGCCTGAACACTGCCGTTCTCTTATTTGGCGAGGGAGAAATAGTGTCTCCACTTGAAAACACTCTGTCCCGAAGAGGATAGCTCCTGGTAATTCAAAAAGTCTATTTGTCAGACACGATCATCAAAGCATGCATCCGGGACCCAAAAACCCGATCTTCCATAACCGGCTTAGAAGGGGGATAGTTAGGACTAGATATCCCGCTTTCAAAATCTCGTTTTTGTTGTTCCCTATAATTTTTGATGTCTTGGGCCGATGGATGGGATCCAAAAGTAGGAGCGGTGTTATTGCTGGACGGCGGACTTGGTGGATTTGAAACATTCACGAGACAATGCCGCGTCTCACTATCCACAACATAAACCGCGTCAGCTCCTGCTAGCCTAGCGTTATACTCAAGCGCCTTTTTGTCGAAATCGAAATCGTTACCACCAACGTACATCTCTCCGATGACATTAACCTGTGTTTCAGGGCGAAAGAAAAAAATGGGAATCCACACATTCGGCGGCTTGGGCGGATAAACTTTTGAAGTGAGAGGATGGTATTGCTTCGTGGTGGAGCTAATCGTCTGAGGCGCGATACATCCAGCAAGAAAAGTCACGCTAATTATGGCAAGCAGAGCACAGGTTCGATAGACCATTTCCTATAATCTGGGATTTCTCTTTTGGGGTTTTGCCCACGACTTGCATGGGCGATTATTGGTAATCTTTCTCTCCACTTCTCTGTTTTTCAAGATTTTTCAAAGGACGCATCAATAAAGAGAAATTTGATAGCCAAAATACCCTGCGAGATTAAAATAAAAAACGATTCCTGTTTTGAACCCCTAATTACCCGATATGAAAGCATTCTTCTCCCCATTGTTTCTTGGCTTGTTTGCTCTGATCTTTTCGGTTTCCACCATCACTTATGCTGCTGGAGCCCCCCAAAAGAAGCCAGCGCCTACTCCCAAACCCACCCCCAAGCCTCTGGCTATAACGGTCATTGAAAGCATCAATCCAGATTCCATCACGATCGCAACAGGTCCAAAGAAGGAGACCTACAAAATCAAAAAAGACACTAAATTCCTGTTCAATGGTCAGGATACAACCGCGAAGGACTTGAAAGCAGGGATGAGGGTCACTGTAATCACGGGGCTTGATGACAAAACTGCGGATGAAATCAAAGCGGACAAGCCCCCAAAATTACACTAAAATTGCCATTTCCTTCAATGGGCAGTAAGAAATTGCAAGTCCGTTAAAGAACTGCAGACCCACCTGTCTGCCGTTACAAACATCTTCATCCACAGTTAATGGCTGTACATCTTGAGTTGCTTCGAGCCAAGTCTTGACTCCAGAACAAGGCGTGAAGGAGTTGAGCGAGTTCCATCCTCCCTAAGTTGCGGCAACAATCGGGCAACCGCAGCGGCTATTCTGTTGGCTGATCGTAGCCTCAGCAATACCCCGATTGTTCTTGGCAACCCCGAAGCGGGTTCGCTAGGTTCTAATCTCCAATGAAATACTGCTTCAAGCTCCTCGCCCTCATCCTGTTGAGTGCTGCGTCCGCCCGGGCGCAATTCGGGAGTTTTGGGGACGTTCCAATTGAGATCACCGCAGATGAGACCCGCTTTGTCGGCGGCGTAGCGGTGGCGGAAAATAATGTCGTGATCCATTACGGCACGACATCCATTTATGCCGATTACGTCCAATATAACCCGGATACACGGGAAGTGCTCGCCATCGGCAATGTGCGACTCTACCGCGATGGAAGCCTGATCGAGGGCGACCGCGCTCTTTATAACCTCGAAACCAAGCTGCTGCGAACAACCGATTTCCGCTCCAGCATCGCACCGTTTTTCGCCAAGGGCGAGACGTTCAACTCTTTGAATGGGCGGCCAGGCTACGCGGGACGAAAGGTGATCGCCACGACGAGCGATTCCAGCAAGCCGGATTATTATTTTCAGTCGTCGTCCATCCACGTTAATCCCAACGATTACATCACGCTTACCAACGCGAAGTTCTTTGTGGGCACCACTCCGGTCTTCTGGTTCCCCTATATTTACCAGTCGCTAAAGGATGACGCAGGGTTCACTTTCACGCCTGGGTACAGCAGCGATTGGGGTGCGTTTCTGCTGACCCATTACGGAATTCCGCTTACCGACAATACGCACGGCGCGATTTTGTTGGATTTGCGCTCCAGCCGCGGAGTGGCTGTCGGGTTCGATACCAAGAGCACTTTCGGTCCCGAGAACAAGAGTTGGGCACATTTCCGGAGTTATTATGCCGACGATGCAGGCAGCAGCATCAACCATACGGCGCAGGCGATCGCGCCCGTCACTTCCAACCGTTACCGACTGAGCTTCCAAAGCCGAACGTATCTCACGGACGACATTTATGCCAATGCGGACATCAATAAACTGAGCGATTACCGCTTCCTGCGAGATTTCTACCCCAGCGAATACCGCACAAATCCGGAACCGGATAACATGATCTCGCTGACGAAATGGGACGAGGGCTATACGCTCACGGGGATCGCCCGGCGGCAGGTGAACAATTTTTTCGATACCACGGAACGGCTGCCCGAAGTTGCCCTCGACGTTACCCGCCAACCGATCTTTAATGTGCCGCTGGTGAACTCTCCCGTTTTCTACGAAGGCGAAACGGGAATCGCCCACCTCGCCCGTGACTTTGGCACATTATCGAGCACCGATGCGTTGAATCCCCAAGCCACGAGTTCGCTGCTCAAAAATTATAGCGCCACCCGGTTCGATTCATTTCATCAGTTCTCTCTTCCTGAGACCTATGATGGCTGGCTCTCCTTCGTGCCGCGCGTGGGTCTGCGGGGAACCTACTATTCGGCGGGCGCCCAAAGCACCCTCATCAACATGGCGCAAACCACAGGGCTCGACCTCAAACAAAATGCCCAGACGCTGCTCCAACAGCAAACCAACGGTGCCGTTTTTCGTCCTGTGTTTAATGCAGGCGTCGAGTCCTCTTTCAAATTTTCCCAGGAATGGGAGGAGATTCAATCCCACACTTGGGGGATCGATGGTTTGCGCCATGTGGTCCAACCTTACACGGATCTCTCATTTGTCCGCACCGGAAACAGCCCCGACAGCATTCTGCAATTTGACCGCGTGACACCCACCACAGAGCTCCCTTCCCTGACCTTCCCGCAGTTCACCACCTTGGACTCCATTCCCAATTGGAGCATCTTGCGCTTGGGCGTTCGTAACACGTTGCAAACCCGTCGCGACGATGGAACGATTAATTTGGTGGAGATGAATACCTTCTTGAACGTGAACTTGGAAAGCCCGGCCTACCCTGGCATTCCCAACGAAGGCTCACTCTCCAATTTATGCAACCGCCTGACCTATTCGCCGCTGCCTTGGGTCGCCTTGAACATGGACACTCAAATTCCCTTGGTGAGCACCGGCTTTACGCAAGTCAATACGAACGTCCATTTTCTAGCCAGTGATGACCTCAGCTTTACGGTCGGGCATGGATACCTGAGTAACAACACATTTTTTGCCGACAGCAACAACGTTCGGTTTGGCGCTTATTACCGAGTCAACGACAACTGGGCTGCCAGCTTCACGGACCAATACGAATTTGCCAACAACACCATGCAAATCCAAGATTACGAAATTCACCGTGATCTTTCGAGTTGGATTGCCTCGCTCGGCGTGTCTGTAACGGAAAACCGGAACGGCACAACCGGCCAGATTGTCTCGGATGTCAGCGTCATTCTCACTTTTACCCTCAAAGACCTTCCCAACTTGCGCCTGCCGCTCTCCGTTCATCCCTCCACGGGAAGCTATTAATCGCATCTTTTCAAACCAACCCAAACCTCATCATATAGCAACATGGATCTCTGCATCATCGGTTCCGGATACGTCGGTCTGGTCAGCGGCGCGTGCTTCGCGGAAGTCGGCCACAATGTCATTTGCGTCGATAACGACCAACGCAAAGTGGACGCTCTGCTCGCTGGAAAAATCCCGATCTATGAACCCGGCTTAGAAGAACTCGTTCACCGAAACGTCGCCACCAAGCGCCTCCGCTTTACCAACAGCATCGAAGAGGGCGTGGACCACTCCCAAGTCATCTTCATCGCCGTTCCCACGCCACCCCAGCCTGATGGAAGCGTGGACCTGAGTTTCATCGAGCGCGTGGCCCGGGAAATCGCCGGAGTCCTCAAGCCCAATGAATATCGTGTGATCGTTGATAAGAGCACCGTTCCGGTCAAAACGGGCGAAAAAGTCACCGATTCGATCAAGCGTTACAACAGCGTCGCCGACTTCGATGTGGTGAGCAATCCCGAGTTCCTGCGCGAAGGCTGTGCCGTGCCCGATTTAATGAAGCCCGACCGCATTGTCATCGGCGGCAATAGCGACCGCGCCCTGGCTCTCATGAAGAAGGTGTATGAGCCATTCAATGCCCCGATTCTCGTCACTGACATCAACTCCGCCGAGTTGATCAAACACGCCGCCAACTCTTTCCTCGCCCTCAAAATTTCCTACATCAACGCTGTCTCCGCCATTTGCGAAGCCAGCGGCGCGGATGTGGAGAAAGTCGCCGACGGCATCGGCATGGATCGGCGTATCGGGCGTAATTTTCTCAACGCGGGCCTCGGCTATGGTGGTTCGTGTTTCCCAAAAGACATCGCAGCTTTCATCGCCATCAGCGACGATCTCGGCGTCCCTTTCAACCTGCTTAAGGAAGTCCAGCGCATCAACAAAGAGCAGAAGGAGCGCTTCATTAAAAGCATCCGCGATGCCCTCTGGGTGCTGCGCGACAAGAAGATCGCCGTCTGGGGGTTGACCTTCAAACCCGACACGGATGACGTGCGCAATTCCGTACCGATCGAGCTTGTCAACGAACTCGTTAAGGAGGGAGCCATCGTAACCGCCTACGATCCCAAGGGCGTTGAAAAGGCCAAGGAATACAATCTCTGCCCTGGCGTGAAGCTCGTGGATAGCCCGCTCAAGGCCGTAAAAGGCGCTGAGGCGCTCCTTCTCGCCACCGAGTGGAAGGAATTTGCCTCCGTGAACCTCGAGGATGTGAAAAAGGCCATGCACACACCGCTGGTGTTCGACGGACGCAACTTCTTCGATCCGGCGACCATGTCAGAAATGGGCTTTATCTACCGGGCTATCGGACGCCCCGTGCTCCCGCCGAAACGGTAACTGTTTCGTTGGAGTCTATCGAAAACTCAAAGCCGCGCGGCTTTTTGCAAGCAGCCTATTATTGTGGGCCATCCGACTCAGCAGCTACTCCTGTGAAGTTTTGGTAATTTAACCCGTAAACAATAAACACGGACTGAGAAGTAACGGTTAGAGCTTGTGAAAATCTAATACCTAACAGGGCTTCACCAATCATGTGAATTGACCCAGGTGGGTTTGTAGACTATTGTTAAGTGTTTCGTTCAGGATCTCTTGCCCGTGTAGGCAAGTCTAGGGTCGCAGCTATCGTGAGGCGCTCGAAATGACTCAATTTCGATCACCATGGAAAAGACACTGAATACCAAACATATCGCCTTTCTCGGCGATTACGTGCCTCGACGGTGCGGCATTGCCACGTTCACGGCAGATATTTGCGAGGCCATCGCTGCGGAGTTTCCCTTGGCGCAGTGCATTGTGGGATCGGTGAATGATCGAGTGGAGGGCTACGATTATCCAGCACGGGTGCGCTTCGAGATCGCGGAGAAGGAGCTCGATTCCTATCGGCGCGCGGCGGAGTTTCTGAATATCAACAATGTGGAGGTCATCTCGTTGCAGCACGAGTTCGGCATCTACGGCGGTCCGGCTGGCAGCCATATCTTGGAATTCCTGCGCGAGGTGCGCATGCCCGTGGTGACGACGCTTCATACCGTGCTGCGCGAGCCAAGCGATGACCAGCGCGCGGTGATGAAACAACTCGATGCCCTTTCTCAGCGGTTCATCGTGATGGCTGAGCACGGGCGGCATTTACTGGAGACCGTTTACAGCATTACGCCGGATAAGATCGACTTGATCCCGCATGGGGTGATCGACATGCCGTTCATTGACTCGAATTTCTTCAAGGATCTCTTCAAGGTGGAGGGGAAGACGGTGCTGCTTACCTTTGGCCTGCTCTCGCCGAACAAGGGCATCGAGCATGTCATCAACGCGATGCCGACGATTCTCCAACAGCATCCGGATGTTGTCTATATTGTGCTTGGGGCGACCCACCCGAATCTGCTCGCGTCGGAAGGAGAGGCTTACAGGGAGAAACTTCAACATCTGGCCTGCGAACGAGGAGTGGCGGACAACGTCATCTTTCACAACCACTTTGTGACGCTGGAGGAGCTCAAGGAGTTTATCGGGGCGGCAGACATCTACATCACACCTTATCTTAACGAAGCGCAGATCACTTCGGGAACGCTGGCTTACACTTTCGGGGCGGGCAAGGCGCTGATCTCGACGCCGTATTGGCATGCGCAGGAGTTGCTCGCGGAGGAGCGCGGTATTTTGGTGCCCTTCGCCGATGCGCAGGCCATTGCGAACGGCGTGAACCATTTTCTTGCGAATCCGACCCTGATGACAGCGATGCGCAAGCGCGCGTGGAAGGCGGGCAGGGAAATGATCTGGCCAGTGGTGGCACGGCGTTACATGGAGAGCTTCGAGCGCGCCCGGGCGAGCTTGAGCGTGCCCTCCATCGAGACAACTGCCGCGCGAAAGGTTGAGCACTCGAATTACCCGATCCCGGCACTGAAGCTCGATCATCTTTTCAAGATGAGCGATCACACGGGCATCTTTCAGCACGCCATCTACAACGTGCCGAACTATCATGAAGCCTATTGCACGGATGATAACGCTCGCGCCTTTATTTTCACGGTGCTGATGCAGGAAATCAGTGGCCCGCAGCCGAAGCTGGATCGGCTGTCGAGCACTTACCTCGCGTTTCTGTGGTATGCCTTCGATGCAAATACGTGCCGCTTTCGCAATTTTATGAGCCATGATCGGCAATGGCTGGAACTCCACGGCTCGGAGGACAGCCACGCGCGGGCGTTGTGGGCGGTGGGAACGGCGTTGGGGCGTTCGCAAAACGAAGGCCACCGCAATCTCTGCGGGCTTTTGTTTCAGCGAGGCCTGCCGCCAGTCGTGCGATTCAGCTCACCCCGCGCCTGGGCCTTTGCACTCATCGCCATTCACGAATATCTGCGAACGTTTTCCGGAGACCGTGTGGTCAGCCAGACGCGCGACGTTTTGACGAACATGCTGGCGGATTTGTTCCGCGCAAACTCGTCGCCAGAATGGCATTGGTTCGAGCGCACCGTCACTTACGACAACGCGAAGCTTTCCCATGCGATGATCCTGAGCGGTCATTGGACTGCGCAGGCTGAAGTTCTCGACATCGGCCTCGCCTCGCTACGCTGGTTGCTTGAGGCGCAGACTGCGGAAGGCGGCCACTTCGCGCCGATCGGCTGCAAAGGCTTTTGGGTGCGTGGTGGCGAGAAGGCTCGCTTCGATCAGCAACCCTTGGAAGCCCATGCCATGATTTCAGCATGTCTGGAGGCCTTCGCGGTAACTCGCGATGCATTTTGGCGCAAGGCGGCGCGCCGTTGTTTCGAGTGGTTCCTGGGACGGAACGATCTCGGTCAATCGCTTTACGATCCCACGACTGGCGGTTGCCGGGACGCCCTTTTGCAAGATCATCTCAACCAAAACCAGGGCGCGGAATCGAGCCTTGCCTTCTATCTCTCCTTCGCGGAACTCACCCGCATCGAAGAAGCGGGGATCATTGCCCCACAGCCACCCATGGTCTGATTATTTTACTGCCACTTCTGTCAACCTGATCCATCAAGGCTGCTTGGTATGAGTGACGTGAATTTACGCAACCGGATTTACCTACATCACACCACCAGCATGCAGTCGCCGTAGCTGTAAAAACGATAGCCTTCCTTCACCGCTTCCGCGTAGGCCTCCAGGACAAACTCCCGGCCTGCAAACGCTGAGACCAGCATGAGGAGTGTCGATTTCGGCAGGTGGAAGTTTGTTAGCAGTGCGCCGACGACGCGAAACTCGTAGCCGGGGTAGATGAAGATGTCCGTGCTCCCCTCGCCTGCCGTGACGCTCCCGAAATCACGGGCGCGCGATTCCAGCACGCGCAGGCTGGTGGTCCCCACGGCGACCACCCGACACGCCGTCGCGACTGCCGCCGCGGTTTCGGGCGGGATGGCGTAGCGCTCGCGGTGCATGACGTGATCGGTGATCCGCTCCGCCTGCACCGGCTTGAAGGTTCCCGCCCCGACATGCAGCGTTACAAAGGCATGGGGGACTTGGGATAATATCTCCGGCGTGAAATGGAGTCCTGCCGTCGGCGCAGCCACAGCTCCTGGGGCGTCGGCATAGACGGTCTGGTAGCGTTCCTCGTCGTCTGGTTCGCTTTCGCGCTCGAAATAGGGCGGCAGCGGGAGACGCCCCACTTTTTCCAGATCCACGGGAGCTCCAAAGCGCACCAGTCGCTCGCCGGTTTCCAGAACTGCAATGACGATGCCTTCCACGCCGCCCACCGTCACGGTGCGACCCAGGCGCATCCGGCGGCCCGGCTTCACCATGCACTTCCATGTGTTTTCTCCGGCAGCTTCCAGGAAGAGGAGTTCGGTCCTGCCGTCATCGGAGAAAACGCGGGCGGGAATGACCTTGGTATTATTAAGAACTACCAAATCTCCTTCGCGCAAGGACGCCGGGAAATCGCGAAAGCTGCGGTGCTCGATACGCCACTCGGAGCGGTGCAGCACCAGCATGCGCGAATCTTCACGATGCGGCAGCGGATGGCGGGCGATTTGCCGCTCCGGCAGCGTGAAGTCGTAGTCGCTGGTGAGATGGCTCATGGAGAATTGCTAATTGCTAAAGTAAAATTGCTAATAGCGGAAGCGCTACCGCGCGAGTGAAAAGCATTGGTGTTTTTTGTTCCCAATTTCCAACTTCTGGACTCATCCCATCTGGGAGGCTTTAACTTTCCTTCGCGCCGCGTATTGCCGTCACAAAAAGCTTTTTCTCTTCCGCCGTCTTGAATGCTCGAAGTGGAATGACGGACAGTCCCTTATCTCCAAAGGACAATTCCAGCCTTTCCTTGTCTTCAATAACATCGGTGAGTTCGCTTGATGAAAACGAAATAGTTACACCCGAACTCTCGCAAACAACCTGGCCGTTTTCAAAGGAATAGCGCGTTACGGTTGGCAGTTGCGCACCATATTCACGCTCAATGTACTTTCGTATCCGCCGCTTCACGAGTGGCTTATAGGTCAAGAAATTTAGCAGCCCTCCCGATATTGCACCAATGATTCCAGACAAGGCCAAAGTTACAGGGCCGCTATGCCGAAAGACAAAACAACACGCAAAAGCCAACAGGATGGCTCCCCTTATCATGATTTTCAGACGAGCCCGATGCGCTGATTTGCTTCGAAGAAACTGCCGAATCGATGGTTCAGCGGCATCGTCGATCCCGGATTCGTATGAAATAATCATATCTTCGTTATTTTTCTGGCATCGGCTTACTCTTCTTGCCCGTGACACGGGTCAAGTCACAACGGTTAGCGGCGGCGGTGACGAGGGCGGCTACACGGTGTTTAAGACGATAGGCGCGCCAAGTGAGCCAGAGGACGAAGAGGGCATATATTCCCCGCAGGATGTCGTGCCCAAGGCCGTGTTGGTGGATGTTGTAGAGCAAAATGGAGAGGGCGATGCCGTTGATGAGGACGGTCGTCACCACCGGCTTGCAGCTTAGGCGGACGCGCGTAAGGCACTTCGGGCCGCCGTGGTATTCAGTGACGGTTCCCAAGGCAATGCTCCAGAGTTGGTTGCCATAAATCTGTACGTCCCAGCTCTTCCAGCCGGTGTCTGCCGAGTAGCGCCAGTCTTCGGTTTCCAGCATGGCGAAGATTTCCTCCAACAGCCGTTCGCGACCCACGCCAGTCTCGTTCCAGAAGGTCAGTTTACTGATGGAACCGCCCGCGCCACGCCGCCCAAGGGTCGTTTCCGGGCGCGCAATAACCGCCTGCGGGGTCTGCTTGTATTTGAGCCAGGTAAAGTAGCGGGACCAGCCGCGCGTAAGGGGTTGCATAAGCGCCAGGAAGGCCACCAGCAAGCGCGCCCGGATGGTATCGTGCCCAGGCTCGATGCGCGCATGGATCATGTAGGAAAGCGCCACCAGGAAGGTGCCGCCGAACATCACGTAGGGAACGATCCGCAAGGGCGGGAAGGAAATGGAGGTCAAGAGGATCAAGGCGGTGAGCGTAACCCACTCGATGCTGCTGACATACGCGGCCACGTCAGACTGCGGCGTGGGGTAGATCGACTGAAACAATCCCTGGCCGAAGACGCCGTGGTAGATCACCGGGCGGTTGAAAAGCCAGGTGAACCGCGGGGATCCGTAGATCTGCCCCTTCCATTTTGCCGTCCCCGTGGGGCCGAAGAAGATGAGGTGCTTGAAACGCAGCATCGACTCCGCCTCGCCATAGCCGTCCTGTTGTTTTTTGAAGGCTTCCAACGTGAACCGGCGGTAGTGCCAGACGATGGCGGACGGGCTGAACGCGATCACGCCGCCGTTGGTTTGCAAGCGCCAGCAGAAATCGACGTCGTCGCCCGCCTTGCGATATTCGGTGTCAAAGCCGCCCACGCTCATGAACGCCCAGCGATGGAAGGCCATGTTGCAGCCGGGGATGTGCTCGGCCACCACATCGGTGAGCAGGACATGAGCCGGACCACCGGGCGCGGCTGCCACCGCCGCCTGCACCCAGTTGACAGCAGGGGGCGAGATGTTCGGGCCACCGACGCCGCAGTAGTCGCCGTTTAGAAGCGTGCCGATCAAGTAATAAAGCCAGTCAGGATCGGGCATGCAATCGGAGTCCGTATAAGCAACCACGTCGCCCTTGGAGGCGTAAGCCCCGGCGTTACGCGCGTAGCTCAATCCCATGTTTTTCTGCACGATATTCGTGAATGCGGGCAGCGGACGCCCGTCAGTGGCGCTGCGGACCACACGCGCAGTTTCAAAAGCTGCAACGAGCTCCTGGGTGTTGTCCTTGGAGCCGTCGTCCACAAGGATCACCTCGTAGTTCGGGTAGTTGAGCAGATCGAGCGATTCCAGACAGTCCGGAAGCGTCTTGCCGCCGTTGTAGGAGCAAACGATGACAGAGACGAGAGGGTAAGCCCTGAGCTTGACCCGCTCCGTCTGCGCCCCCTTGCCGTTGAGTTTTTCTTTGAGAACGTGGAATGACTTCTTGGGCTGGCGGTCGCGCGTGACGAGGCCGAATTCCCAGTCCTCGACCTCGAAACCGCCCGTGAACCATTCGTCGGTCCAAGAGAAGAAGATCGTGCCCGCCGCGCCGCCCTGCACAACGCAGTCGAAATGCCAGTCGAGCACTTCAGCCTGGGCGTCCTGGCCCTTGCGCATGGTGTCCATGCCGAACTCACCCATGATGAGGGGGCGGTCCTCAGCGAGGTTTTGGAGCCGCGCCAGGTAGCGCTCGAAATCGATCCGACGCTCCAGATAGACGTTGAAGGTGTAGAAATCGACGTTCGAGGGGAGAAGATATTCCGTGGGCGGATAGCTGGCGTAGGAATACATTGGTGCCGGGTCCACGGCGCGCGCGACGTTGATGAGGTGCTCGACGAAATAGGTGACGCGCTTGGCTCCGAGCCAGCGAACCATGGTAGTCGGGATTTCGTTGCCAACGAGATAGGCGAAGATCGCTTCGTGCCCCTTGTTGCGGGCCACGGCCTCCCGGATGGTTCTGACGATCTGGCGGCGAATTCTCCCATTGTTGAGAAACTCGACGTGTTCCGCCCACGGGATCGAGATCATGACGCGCATGCAGTGGTCGCGGCAGACGTCCAGGAACCACTTCGGCGGGACGTGGTAGATGCGGATGATGTTGACACCCAGTTCATGCATCAACTCGAAGTCCTGCGCCGCGCGCTCGAGCGTAGGGAGGAAATCGCCGTCCGCGTTGGGGCGGAACGGGCCGTAGGTGACGCCTTTGAGGAAGAACTTCTCCTTGCCCGCGAAGAAGAACTTTGCGCGCGGACGCACCCGCTCCATCTTGGGAACAGAGGCGGGGGAGGAAGAAACCGGTGAAACAGCCAAAACTTGGGACATTGCGTAGGAATCTCTAGATTGCCGGGAGCGTCTTGGCAATCTTGACGCGTATTTTTTTCCAAAAATCTGATTGCAGACCCCCCTGCATCCCGCTAGGTTCTGCGCTCCCAACCTGCAAGGGTTGAGGGAAACGGAGTCTTAGCTCAATCGGTCAGAGCGCCGCCCTGTCACGGCGGAGGTTGCGGGTTCGAGCCCCGTAGACTCCGCCACTTTGCAAATGCTCGCAAAGTGGCTTAAACACAATACTTACAGGCAACTCGCCTGCCTTCAATCAGCGATGTTTTGCAAATTGGTAGCGCCGTGGTAGCAAACACCTCTTTCTGTGGTAGCAATCCCCCCTCCCCATTCATCAAAAAAAGAGCCGAAATCTCTGCCTCCCTCTTCGTGTCCATCCCGCCCGAACAAGCAGTCTTCATTACGTCCATAAAATCTCTTTTCAGGTGATCACCGCACTTTTTCAACCACCCTTTAAGAGCCTCTTTCGTCTGCAGGTGATAGGGAAAGTTGAAACTTCAGCCTTCCTGTTTGGCACAAGCCACGAAAGCCTCCAATGTGAAGCCACCCCGTTTTCCATTCAGCGTCATTTTGAGGCTCACCTAGAGAATCTCCACGGCCGGTTCAACCTCCACGTCGTGCTGGCCTCTGCCATACTGAACTGATCCGCTCATTGGGTGGCCGGTTCGGCATGGAGGAAAATAAACCGCACTCCATCATCACTGTTTTTTCAGCAATAAGATCGGCAATTTCAGAGGTTAATAAGATTCCATAACTTCTCTTATTGCTTATATGCAACAACTTATGAAATATTGACATCGGTATAATAATCGGCAATATTACAGCAGTTTATGCCCCTTTACGATTCTTCATCTGAAATGGAGCCGCTCTTGCCGGACGACAAAAAAGGCGAGTTATCGGGATCGGCCACATTGCTATCTGCCGCAGCATCGCGGATCGCCGGTGCGCTGCGTCCTTACACCCGCTCCAAGATCGCCTCGCTGGTGCGTTCCATGAACGGATACTACTCCAACCTGATCGAGGGGCATCGCACCAAGCCCCAGGAGATCGAGTCTGCGCTCCGAAAAGATTTTTCCAGCAACAAGAGCATCCGTGAAAAGCAGTTACTTCACCTCGCCCATCTCGAAGCACAGGAGGCGTTGGAGGCAATGAATTTGTCGGTGGCCGAGCTGGTGAAGCCAGAAGCCATTTGCCTTATCCATAAGGAATTCTGCAAACGGCTTCCTCCCGATATGCTGGTGGTCAAGGACGGTGCCGGAAAGACCTATGCTGTGATTCCTGGCGAGGTTCGGAATTACAACGTCGTGGTGGGGCGCCATCTGGCTCCCGATTACAAGGCGCTGCCCATACTGATGGAGCGCTTTTCAAGTTTTTATGCCCAAGAGTCGGGCAAGTCGACGGCAGCCAGCATCATCGCAGCGATGGCCTCTCATCATCGGCTCGCATGGATACATCCCTTTGGCGATGGGAACGGTCGCGTGGCTAGGCTAACAACCCATCTTTGGCTCAGAAGCATGGGAGCCGGTGGAGACGGTCTCTGGACGCTCTCTCGGGGACTTGCACGCCGGGTGAACGACTATCGCATGGCGCTTGATGCCGCTGATGAAAAACGCCGGGACGATTATGATGGACGCGGTTACCTGTCCGAAACGTCCCTGCGCGCCTTCTGCAGCTTCATGCTGGAAACAGCCATTGACCAAGCCCGGTTCATGGCTGAACTTCTCGACATCGGCCATTTTGAAAACAGGCTGACGGCTTATTGCCGACAGCAGGAAGCCGAGGGCCGTTTGCACCGAGACGCTGCGCTTCTCGTCAAGCAGGTGTTCCTCGAAGACGAAATGAGGCGGGGTGACGCCGCCCGGATCCTTAACGTCTCGCCAAGAACAGCTCAATCGGTCATCAGCGAGCTTTTGGATAAGGGATACCTCACCTCTCCAAGTCCCAAGGGACCGCTCAGACTCGACTTTCCGAACAAGGCGCGTCCGTTTCTTTTTCCTGAACTCTATCCGGCGGGTTCCTCGGCAGATGTGGATCGTAAAACGACTCCACCGCAGACGTGACTTCGTTTATTCGAGCCGTGGGATCTACATCTCCTCGCCGAGGGGAGCCTGAGAGGGTGTGAGAAAGGTTTTTACCATGGCACCCTCGCCACAGACCGTCATAGAGGGGAAGCGCTTGAACCAATTGCCTTCCGGGACTTCAGGGTTCGTGCCGAGCCAAGCTGCAAACGAGCACAAAGCTTAATGGACCGAAAAGTGATTGATGTGTTCCTGGCGTCGAGAATGCGGCGTAGGGATTGCCGTAATCCATGAATTGGCACAGCGCCGTCGTGACCGTAATACCGATATCAAAGCACCGCCCAGTCGATGAGAGATAACCTTCTTTCCACCAGCGGACATAGCGTTCCATTTGATCTTTGGCGTTGAACCCGCTGCATTCAACCAAGCTGGAAGCGAGACACAAGGCCATGGAGGTGTCATCGGTCCATTCGCCGGGGTTGAGGCTGAACGGGCCACCTCCAACCATATCAGTGATGGGCGTGAAGCTACCGGGACGTTTGAACTCCAACGTCGTCCCCAAGCACGACGTTGGATGAGCTTCATCTTTCGATGGAAGCCCTCAGTAATTCCGTTGTTCTTGGTGACTCGCGTCCTCATTAACATTACAGGCGACACTACAACGAGGAACGGCCTCACGGCGGCATCGGTTACCGCACCCCATCGCAAGCCAGGATCGAAGCCCAAGCTCTTGGCTCCAGTCGCCCTACGGGCTCCTTACACCAAGAGCTTGATCCAGCCCACAGCCCTGTTACACTACAAACTTAACCCAAACCTCCCACTCGTTTTGGACCAAATATAGGGACTCGATCAAAGCCGGGCTGACATGGGTGTGCGATCACTACGGAAAATGAATTTATTTTTTAGGAAGCGATTGCTTTCATATAGCACATCATTATGTCTGCGGCTCGAGGGAATAACCAGATGGAGATTTTTTTCTTGAAATTACACTGATGTAAATATTAAATATCAATGTTTTTTAATATATTTCATGGCTCCTGTTTTTCTCAATTGTTATTCCGCTTTCCTGTTGAAGAGCACTCCAACAGCTTGGAAAGATGTGGAAGAGATGCTGTCCATCTCCCCTTGTATGGAGTTGTGCCAGTCGTGGAATCCTTCAACCATACCGGGGTTTGCCCCGGCTCACGTATTTGTTTTTTGGACAAAGGAGAATTTGATCGTTGCCGCGGATCTTTCGGACGAAGACGTTTTCAATCCCGTTACCGGCTTTAACGAGCGGGCGTTTTTGTACGGAGACGTCTTGGAGGTTTTTATCAATCCGAATGGTTCCTCCCACTATTACGAGATTCACGCTGCTCCCTCCGGTTCGATTCTTCAACTAAAGTTTGACTGCCTTTGGAGAATGCAACCGTTTGAAAGGCAAAAAAAAGACGGCGAACTGATCGATTTTCCACGGACGACAGTTAAAATTGAGTTTATCGAAGGCGGTTGGAGAGTTCTGATGCTTATTCCGTGGAAGCTTCTGGATCAACGACCACGTTTGGGTGAGGTCTGGCGGATTTCGACTTCGCGGTACGACTATACCCGTGGCCAAGCCAAGCCTGTGCTCTCCTCGACATCCCAGCTGCCGCGTCCTGATTTTCACATGCTCGATCACTATAACTCCATCCGATTCGACGTGATGAAGGGCGAAGATCAAGAGTAATTCGAAGGGGTCGCAACCCCGTTCATGATTTCATGCAGTCATTAACCCTCCAAACAAGCCTGATTCTTGATGGGCTTTGGCAATTCCAAAGTAACATGTCGGGACTGCACCTCCCTTGCAGCGGGTATATCATCTGCTTTGGTAATAATGAAATTTGTCTGATTGATCCGCCGGCGGATATGACTGGCGAGACGGTCTTGGAGGCAACGGGTTGTCAAGATGTTGCTCATATTCTCCTCACGCATGTGCAGGAGGAACACGGCGCAGGCATCAGAAATTTTCCCGAGGCGGCAGTGCATGTGCCAACCGGAGATGAATATCTCTGCCGGGGCCGGACTGCCTATGAAGCGATGGAGACCACATGGGCAGAGCCATGGGATTGGGAGACACGGGGAAATTACCAGGGACATCTGGGCGGAGCCAGGAACGAGCGGCCTCTTGCTTGCCCTGTTTCTCTAGGCACAAGCCTGCGGCACGGAGAGATATTCCAAGGATTCGAGATTCTGGAGACCCCGGGGCACGGCAAGAACGCGGTGACCCTTCTGGCCCGGATCGGCAATGCCCATGTGGCGTTTTGCGGCGATTTGATTTACGGAGCCGGGCGGCTCTGGAACTGGTTTGATGCCGATTGGGATTATGGTCTCCAGAAAGGACAGCAAACCCTGCAATACTCGGCTCAAAAGCTTGCCGCCCGATCCCCTGACCTCCTTTGTCCTGCCCACGGGCCGATAATCCGCAATCCGGCGAAGAACCTCGCCTTGCTTGACCAGCATCTGGCTGCCGTGCTCGAAATCCCTTCCTGCGACGAATCGCAACCGCTCAACTTTCCAGCTCAGGACAGTGCGGCTCCTGGTTTTCGCATGATCACCCCGCACATCCACCAATGGAAGATCGGGAACACCATCGTTATCACCTCTGATGACGGACGGGCGGGAGTTGTGGACGATGGACTTTGCCTTTGGGAGCCGTTGCCGCTTCGCATTGAGAAACACGATGCGGTCTTCCGTGAAATGAAAGCGGCTTTAGGCATTGACTCCATCGACTGGATTATTCCCACCCACTACCACGGCGACCACACCGAGTTTATTCCGCGCCTGGCAGAAAGCGAATGCTCCCCCGTCATTGCGCTCGACTCCATAAGCGGGCCGATGGAGTTTCCCGAAAGTTATAACCTCGCCTGCATGCTGCCGTGGTATGGAACGGTGTCCGAGCGCCTGACGATTCACCAGCATGTTCCCGAAGGATACGTTCTGTATTGGGCCGGTTATGAGCTCAGGTTTTTCCACCTTGGAGGGCAGACCAAACATCATCTCGGAGTCGAAGCGGTGGTGGACGGATTGCGGGTTCTCTTCGTGGGTGATGCATGGTGGGGTAATGCAACCACAGTGGGACCGATCCTCTGCTGGAACGAGGCCAACCCGGAGCATGGCGGCTGGATTTACGCGATTGATCGAATGTTGGAACTCCAACCCGACCTGCTGGTGTGCGGCCACGGTTCCGCTTTGCGCCATCCCATGCCTTATCTTCGTGCTGCGCGCTCCGCGTGGAAAAAGCGTCTGGACGCCTTCGCTAAACTCAATCCTAGAGAATCTACTGACCTTTTTTTCGATCCGTTCCTAGTTGCTTCACCATCGGTTAATCACCTGTGAAATCCTGTCCTCCCAATCATCTCTTCAACCCTAATAAACATGAGCAATTCCTGGTTCACTGAGGCCCGCTACGGGCTTTTCATTCACTACGGTCTCTACTCCCTGCTGGAGCGGGGGGAGTGGGTCTGGAATCGCGAGGAGATTCCTCGCGATGAATACAAGGCATTAGCCTCCCGGTTCACTGCCGTGAATTTTGATGCCGATGGGCTCTGTCGTATGGCGGTGAAGGCGGGGATGCGTTACGTCGTGTTTGTGACGATGCACCATGACGGTTTCCGACTCTATCCCACGGAGCTCTCGGATTTCCACATAGGCAACAGCGGAGCCGCCGGACGCGATCTGGTGGCGGAGATCATTGCGGCCGCCCGCAAACACAATTTGAAAATTGGGCTCTACCACAGCCTCAACAATTGGCATGACCAACCCGACGCAGTTGCTGCCCTAGAAAATCCGGAGGCTTACAAGTCTTTTATCGAAGCCACCCATGAACGCATCCGCGAACTCGTCACGCGGTACAACCCGATCGATATCCTCTGGTACGACGGCTGGTGGCCTTTCAATGCCGAAGGCTGGCAGGCGGAGAAGTTGAACGCCATGGTGCGCTCGATCCAGCCGCACATCCTATTCAACGGACGCAACGGACTGCCAGGCGACTTCGCCACTCCCGAACAGCATCTTAACGCGCCCAGTCCGTGGCGGCCATGGGAGGCATGCGTGACATTGAACGAGAGTTGGAGTTTTCACCGCGGCGACCACGAATGGAAGACCGAATCACAGATTCTCGACATGCTGGCGCACTGCGCCCAAGGCAACGGGAATTTCCTGCTCAATGTGGGTCCCGCCCCCGACGGAGTCGTACCGGAGCCCTGCACCCGCGTGTTGCTCCGCGTCGGTGAATGGCTCCGAAAAAATGGCCGGGCTATCTACGACACGGAGTTATTTACCTTCGGACTTCAGGAGCGTGAGCGCGGAGACCATCGCGGGGATTGGAATTTCTACGGGCCGATGACTACCAACGGAAACTCGCTCTACTGGCTCATCCGTCGCTCGCATGGAGCGGATGCCACCCTCGGGGGACTTAAAAACCAAGTGCTCTCGGTACAGCGACTCGATAACGGGATGCCTCTTCCTTTTAACCAGACCGGCGGTCGACTCCGAATCAGCGGAATTCCGGCCGCCGATGAATCAGGCTTGTGGCCCGTGCTCCAAATCGAGTGCGATACCCCACCCGTGGTATACCAGAATGGCGGACTCCGCGTGCCTAAAGTGCCTCATCCACACTACGACCCGTGTCCATCGGATATTGCACACTAAGTTGGAATCCAGGCAGGATATTAAGTGGTTGCTGGGTGAAAAAGCGGGGTGTCGGCCTATTTGTCGAAATGCGACTCAATAAATGTCTGGTGCGGCACTTTTCTCCCTTGGCACTGAGCATCAATGATGTCAATGCAGGTGTGAAGAAAATCGGCCACGTTGCAACCCAGACGCTTGATGGGCAAATGGTGGGCAAAGCGATCCGGGAAGTTACAGAGGGCAACGATTTGAGTTTCTCGCGCAGATACATCGCTCGCGCTCATCAATCCCCGCTCGACAGCCTCTGTCAAATGATCATCTATCACAATAATCCCATCGGGTCTATTTGCGCGCGGCATATCCATCAGCAAGCGAGCACAGGCCTTTGCTGTTTCGGGAACAATGGCAGGAATGGTGAAACACCATTGCTCACGGGTTGAAATTCCAAGCCGGGAAAAATCGGCCTGGCGGCGCAGCCACTCGTCTCTCTGGCCCGATGATATGGCGAAAAGAGCGATCTGCTTTAAGTTCCGCCCTGCGAGATACTTCGCGGCCAAGGTGAGAGAGGATTCCCATCCATGGCTTACAAGGGGAATATTAAAAGTCGTTATTCCTGAGATCGCAACCCTGGGCATATTGGGCTCGCGCATCAAGGGGGTATCCAAAAGATTATGAGGCGGCGCAGCAAAGATGATCCCAGAAATCTGATGATTTTTCACCAATCGAACCAGCCGAACATAGTCGTCGCTGCGATCAAATTCTTCGATTGCATAGAAAAAGTTGACATTTTTTCCGCCGGTTTGATTGATTTTTTCGCCTGCCAAACGCAGACCTTCATAAAAATTAGACCATACGGCAGATCGGACTGGATCTTGAGGAAAGACCAATGCGTAGTTATTAAGCCAGGGCGATTTTTCTGAGATGAACGTGCCGAGCCGTCTCTTGGTAGTGAGGAATCCCTGGCGCTTCAGCTCATGCACCGCCCGCTGCACGGTCACACTGCTCATTCCAAACTCCCGCATCAATTCCGTTTGAATCGGGATTTGTGTTCCGACCGGATAATCCCTATTCAGTATCCTATGCCGAATCGCCTCAACGACTTTCTGTTGTTTGATGCTTTCCTTTCGCACGCGAGGTTTGTCGGGGATTAACTTCACTTTGGCTTTCAGCATATCATTTCATACCATGGAGCTAGTTGGTCTGCCAAATGCAAAATCCATCCATCGCAAAAGCGGTCGTTACAGCGAATGGGAGATTGGCGAGTTTTCTGAACCCGCTGAGGTTCTTGCCGATCTGAACCACAAAATGGTTCTGTCTCAACATTTGCCGGTTTTTTTAACTCCTGCGCTGAACCCCGCCGGTGCCATTCCCGGGTGCTCGCTCCTGTTCATCAACGACCGATAAACCCACAGAAGGGTGAAACCGGCGGTAGCCGCCACAAAGCCCATTGCGTAGCCTATGCGGTAATTGTGGCCGCACCAAAAGATGATCCATCCAGACGCAAAGCCGAGGGTGGCATTCCATACATTCCGGATGCAGGAGTTGGTGGAGGTGATCGATCCGACATCCTTCGGATCAGCGCTCTTGTAAACCATAATATCGACCGCCCCGTAGAGTGGACCGACCACTGTGCCCACCAAGGATAGTGCGATCAACCCAAGCTTGTCGCTGATGTGCATCGCCAGGGAAAAACAGACGATTTGGCCGATAAAAAACAATGTAGCCACCCGGATGGCACCCCAGCGGTCAATTAACCAGCCAGTCGGATAAGCCACCACAATATTGATCAGCCCTGCCCACGAGAGCGATTCGAAAATGGTCTGGCGATCAAGATGCAGCGTTTCTTTCGCCCAAAACCAGAGCCAGCTATTCTGCATCGTGAAATACCCGTTGACCATGGCCACACCAGCCATCAGGACAAATATCCGCTTGTCGCGCGCGGCCACCTTGAAGGTGGACCACAGCCGGAAAGGCTCCGTGGCGGGATGCGCAATAGGCGGCTCCTTGATCCAGAAAGCCGTGAGTGTTGTAATAGTCATTATCCCGCCTGCCAGAGCGAACGGAACCCATTCCGCTATGGCCAGCAGTGGACCTACGGCGCGCATGGCCACGAAGCCCGCTATTCCCCCTGCAATCGTAAATATGGAATTAGCCTGTGCCAGCAGGTGACGCGGCACACAATCGATGTTCAGGAGCGGAAATGTCGAAGCCTTCAGGTCCATGGCTAAAATTTGTACCACATAGAGCACGACGATCAGCCAGAGCAAGGACGGCACGTTGATAAACGGGAAGATCACAGTCGATGCGATGATGAAAGGAGCGGAGGCGAATAAATAGGGTTTCCGCCGACCCAGCCGAGAGACGGTATGGTCGCTCATCCAGGAAAACAGCATCACCAGGAAACCCAACATCCAAGAGTTGACAGAGCCGATCGTGGCTTGGATATTCTCGCGCAATCCCAGTTCCAGCATGCGCAGGGTAATCAGCGGCCCGGTGACGACGAGCGCAATGCTCCAACTCAAGTTGCACAGGCCGATCAATGCCACATTGCGGATCATCAGCCGTCGGTTGCCGTAGTAGGCAACCAGCTCGGGCGCTATCGTTGGAGAGGTAGCAATGCTCGATGTTTCGGATTTGTCGGAGGTCAGCATGTTTGCAGCCAATAATAAAATTCCAAGGGGTAACTTCTCAGATCAGCGCATGGATGCCGCCGAAACCCGATTGGAAACGGTTCCCTTTGTCCCAAACCATTTATTGAGCATAATGCTCTTATGATTCTCCAGTGTTTGCCATGGCAACGATCGAGATTTTAACCGCTCGCGGGGCACCGCCGTGGAGTTCGACCCGGTCGGCATTCTCCGAATTGAAACTCCATGGGCCGCGCCCCTCAATGTGCAGGCCGAATGCCTGAATCATGTCTCCTTCCACGAGGCAGGCCTGCACCCGACCATCGTTCCAACGGCGGATCCACCCGGCGCGGCCATTAAAGGCGGCCTCCGCAGTTTCCTCGTGGATGATGTCATTGTGAAGGAATACGTAGTCGGTGTATTCGGGAGTCACCACTTTCATCCCGCGCTCACCGATGCCGCTCAACTCGACATGGCGTGAACGTTCTTTGGAGAAGAGCAGGGTGAGGTAGATGCCGTCGGCCTGATTGTAGAGGCGGAAGAAGTGCTGGGCGTGGTTCTTGCGCGCCTCTTCTCCGCCACCGGCCGGATGGAGATTAGGAATGAGTTCGCCGGTTTCCATTCTGAACTCGGCCGGATACCTAACCAAAGCCAGCAGGTCGAGATCAAAGCGGCCTTTGGCGGTAATAGTTTGCCCCTTGCGTTCGATTCTGGTTCCTGTGAAATGCAGGTTGTAACGGTGAGGCACCTCGCCATAGATCCGATCAAATAGGACGACATAGTCGGGTTTGACGAACAATAACTTGCGGACCTTCCAGCATTTGGGGCCGACCGGATTTCTGTCTCCGATATAGAAGTAAGGAGTTTTCTCCCGGGCGACGGCTCCATCCGCACCATCAACTTCGGCAAAACTCCGAACGTGATCCCACATCAATTTCAAGGTCACCGGCACCTCACAGTGGGTAAAATCAACCGCCTCCGTGAAAAGGTGGCCGGCAATGTAACCGCGTCTCAGGGGGTCCATATCCGGGATTTCCACCAAGTTATGGGCGGCGGCAATGCACATATGCCCCGTGTAGGTTCCGTAGTCCATGCAAAATGGCGTACCCTTGGCATACCAGTTGAAGGCGGATTCATCGGCTTCGTAGTGATCCTTAGCGAAGCCGATCTTCTGAAAGAGATAACTTTCCTCCGCCTGGGTGTGCCGGTCCCTCAGGGAAATACCGACCTCATCCATGACTTCGCTTTGCAATTTTCTCAAGGCAATCGGCGCCTCCGGTTCCGGTGCCATCGCAGCCATTACCAGAAGGTAGTGGTGCTCTGCAAACTGCTCGAAAGCGGGCGCACGCTGCCATACGGCAAGGCAATCGGCCCGCAGGGGATCGTTCCTATCCAATTCCGCAGCATAACAAAGAAGAATCGGGCCGCCACTCTGCGGCGACACCGCGTTTCCCACCCCCGGCATGGTAAAGGTGCCGAAACGTTTGTCGAAAGGACCGAGAAAGCGGCAGAGCCACGAAGCGAAGCGGCGGACCCGCTCGTCGTTGAAGTAGTCGATCCCCCATCGTTCCTTCACCGCTTTGAAGGTAATCACGAAATACCCGAATGTGCCGATAGCATAGAGGATCGATTCCTCCCAAGCGCCGCTCTTTCCGCAATACGCGTCCAGTTGGCGGTCAATGTCTTCGAGCGCAAAACGCATCCAGTGTCCCGCATCCGGGTGGTCTTTGAACACTGCGCTCAGATGTGCCAGCGCGCACAGCGGGTCGGACTGGAAGTTGGGCAGACAGTTTGTCCAGTGCAGCCGGTCCGGCCTGTGCTCACCACCGTACGTATAGAAATCGCGCGTCGACTCCGGATGATCTGGATGCAGCATGGTCCGCGAATGTGGCCAGCGCCCTTCATCCAGGATCCGCCGGGCGGCAAAAACAAAATAGGCATTGAGCTTGCAAACCTCCTCCGGCGTCAACACCTCGTCACGGCGAAGCATCTCGTATGCAAGCAGCAAACCGCGCAGATAGCGCGAGAAGCCGATCACGTTTTTCATGTAGTCGTTCTCGCCGGTGCGATAGCCTTGGAACTGGCACACCCATTTTTCGAAGCGGGTGATCATATGCCCATGGAGCGCCTGGGCATGTGCCTCAGAAGGATCGGACAGATAGGCAAAGCTGGCCAGGTGCATCGCGCCATTGGCTTTCAGCCACGCGTCGGGATTTTCTGCCACCTGCTTTGGCCGGGGATATTGTTCCAACCTGTGACGCGCCCTCGCATGGAAGTCAGCGCTTCCCATTACGCCCGGCTCGCGCCAGCAGGACCTGTCAAACGCGCCGCTGCCGTCGAGATCGAGATGTTCATCCAGACGCAACGCGTTGAACTCGGCATGGAGGCGGTGAAAAATGAAACGGCGTTGCGGAGTATAATTGGTCTCGACCGGGCCGGCATAAAGCAACCAGTGCCTGACCCCGCTTTCAAGCGAGGCCTGCCATTCCACCGTTCCGTCACGATCGTAAACTTCCGGCATATTCACGACCGGTTCCTCCCACTGCGCGCCATAAAGCCCGAGAATTCCAAGCATGCCACGGCTCTCATTCCGTTGATCGTAAAAGGCAAACCACCCGCGGTTATTGGGTATGAAGTATTCCGTCAAAACCGGCATCTGCAAACGGCATAACACATCGCGCATGCGCTTTTCACCGAGAGGCTCAACCGACGGCTGGGATTCCCCTTCAAAACTGTCCCGCGAAACAATGTGGGTGAAAATAGCATCCGGATTAATGGTCCAGACGATTCCAGAACCTTTGCGCAGGCTGAAACGTTCTTCCACCTCGATGAAGAGGTCAACTTTGTAGCAACGCAACCGCAGCGCATAAGCCCGATCCTCCTCGAATTCATAGCGAAGACGGTAATCGGTGAACAACGGTCCATCTCCAATCCTCACCAGTCTTGCGCCAATCAAGGCTTTCTCGCAATGAACCTTTGACTTCAGGGGAAATCCCGCGAATCCCGCAAATGGAGCCTCGGGTGTCACCACTAATTTACTCCCCTTGGATCCCACGGTGACGGGTCCGGTAAATGGAATCTCCTGCTCCGTCAAATCGGTGTTGCAGGATGCGGCCGCAGAGAAGACAAAATGCCGTATCTGGTCTTTTGCAAAGCCGATTTTCACAAGAATCTCGGCTTTTTTATCGACGCTCTTCCCTGTGAATTGGAAGGGAGTGGAGGTGCCATCAACGGCGAGATCCAGAGCGGTTCCGGGCTCCACACTGGCAAGATAAAGGCGGACATATTGCTCCGACCAATCGGTAAAAAGAGGGCTGGTGAGGGTCAAAAATATCATGGAATTTTTTGAGGTTTCATTTCGGTTTCCCGCCTGGCTTGGTGAGGGAAGCAGCCGGGTAAAGGACTGCCGTGGGCAGATGCTCAACTGGCTGGCTCAGGCTCTCCCAGTTGAAGTGAAAAGCCGGGCCCGAATTGAAGGCTGGGGTATCCATATTGGCACAATACTCGATTTTCACGGGAACACGCTCCCCCGCGCGCAATGGAATGGGAAGTGAGTGGCCTTTGTGTAATTCCTTGTCTCTCGGGTAATCCTCATTGGCCCAGGCGACTTCCTTGCCGTCGATCCACAGTTTAAAGTCACCACGGGCATAGATGCTCAGGCAGTAGTCCTCGGTGAAGCGCGGTTCGATGAAGCCGGTCCAGCGGACGCTGAAATCCTGCGCCTGTATGTCTTTCGGCCACGGCGCGTTTGCGCCAAACCAGAGTCGCGCGTCGTTGCGCGTGATAGCCGGTGAACCGGAAAATCCGGTGTTGGTGAAGTATTCGGCCTTCAAGCCAGTGCCTTGCTGCGCGATCTCCCGGGCGGGTTTTTCAATGCGCACTTGGCCGCGCTGGCGCACCCAGCCATCCCAGCCGGTAATGCGGTAGCACGGGTTGTTGTTCTCGCCCTGGCCAAGGAATACCACAGAACCATCGGGTAACTCTCCGACATCGCCGCCAGCGCGGTAATCGTCGCCGCAGAGAGGCGAGGTTTGGTCGAAGCTGTTCTGAAAGACGTGCTTCGCCTTGGTGCCGAGCCATGTGTAGAGACGGTTGGGCGGACTGCCGGGCTGGTTCAAGTCATGCCCGTCATAGGGATCACGTCCGTCGAACAGGCCACCGACGTAGAGACCATCGGTGGTCCAGAACTCGCATGGTTGTTCGACATGATCGAGAACAGGCACGCATCCTTTCACTTCGCGGTCCAGATGGTAGGCATCGTGCAATTGCCCGCGCGGATGGGGAAAGCGGGCGGCTTTCGTTGCACTGCGCCATATCCGGTTGCCATTCGCATCAAGCCGCAGCAACGCCATCCCATCGGTGCAGATGGAGGGCCATGCCCAGCCGTGTGTGGCAGTATCATAGGTGAAGGTGGCTTTCGTTCCGTCGCCGTTCCCTGCCAACAGCACAAATGAGCCGCCATCGGCAGTCGGCAAGAGTGAACGGGTGTCGCCAGTATGTTCGGTAGTCGGCCCAACTTTGCCTTCCAGTGGCCATACCGGGGCGCCGCAGGCGGTGATGCGTTCCGGCTTGAAGACATGATAAATTCCATTCTTATCGGTGTGCCCCCCCCCTATCCATGCGTTAAGACCCTGGTCAACACGCATGCAGGTGCCGCCATTTGCAGATGCCGCCCCGTTCGTTGAGCGATGCACCTCACCAACGCGCAACTCCCCAGCCTGGATTTTGCCGTCGCCGTTTTCATCGGCCCAGGAGTAGTGGGCGTATTTGTAACGCGTCTTGAGGTCGGCGGGATCACCCCCCGCGTGGCGGATGGCATCCACCCATGCAGCGGGGAGTTCATCCACGGTTTTCGTCGTTCCATCGGCCCAGAGATCACAACTGATCACCCCCATCGCCGCGAGCGGTCGCAGGCAGTCATGCGCTTCATCATAGACGAGCAGGAGTGGCTGGCCGTCGAATTCCAGCATCAACTCCGATTTGCCGTTGATGTCGTGTCGCATCACTCGCATGGTCGAGACGCGCCCCGCCAACCATGGAGGGAAGGACATGCGTCCAAGGTAGAGTGACGGATCCCCCGATTGCGCCCCCGGCGGATCGAACATCTCCGTCCAGCGATATGCCGCCAGCGGACGCCACTCCCGCTTTGCGTAGTCGATCTTCACCCGAACAACGTGTTCTTCATCCTGCCGAAGCCATCCGATCGTCGGGTCCGCCGGATCAAGCGCCGTCCGGCTGTAGAAATCCATGCCACCAAACCACTCGCGCAGCACTTCTCCCTGCGCATTGAAGCGCGCGGTGCGCCGAGGCGTGCCAAAGCGCTCGATCACCACAAAACCGCCATGGCCATCTGTCGCGATCCCAGTAAGGCTGGAAAAGTCACGCGGCTCATAGCGGCCAAACTTGCGCCCGCCTTCGCGGCCGTGTACAGATTTGAGAGTAAAGTTTGCACTGAAGCACTTCACCCGCTGGTTCGCGCCCCCCTCAGCCACGACAACCTCCCCCGACTTCGCATCGACACCCAAAGCCACCGGATCGGCCAATCCCGTAATGCGAGTCTGCGGCTGTTTGGCATCGCGCGTGAAGCTGACGACCGAGTCCTTCAGTAAAGCGAACACTGTGTGCCTGGAGCCCATAGCCACATCGCGCACACCGTCGAGTTTTATTGAATCGAGGATGGCCCCGGTAATGGGGTCGATCCAGGCAATTTCGCCACCGCCATTGGAGGAGAGAACGAGCGAGGAATCATCCGCAGCGAGCCGGTCCGCCAGCGCGATAACCTCGATCTTCCTCAACCCCCAGTGTGCCTCTTTCGGTTTCGCGAGCGGACTCCCGGGGATGAACTTGATGCTCAGCCGACCATTATTCACATTGACCGCGTACGGCTGGTTGTAAAACTTCGGTAAAAAGATCGGCGCCACTTTGGTTCCGGCTTTCACTGGAGGCAGTTGCCACCATGTGATTTTATCCGTGACTCTTGTAATTGGGGTCGGCTCATTGCCGTTCGGCTGGACCTCGACCAGCATCGTGTCCTGTGCCGGATCCCCATATTCATAGCGAATCAGATACTGTCCGTTAGGAATGGCTGCTTCGAATACTCGAGGCTCAAGTGCGTTGCAGGTGAGCCCACTCTCGGTTTGCGTCATGCCCACGGTAGTATTCCAACCCATGTCGTGCGTCGTATCGAAAGCCGCCAGTGGTACCGTCGTTTCGTTGGACTCTGCTTTGCCAAACACGAATGTCTTCACCGGAAATAACGCTGGCAGTGGTTTGCCCACGCGCTGTCCAGTGGCAAAATCAAGGCCAAAAACCTTCCCGCTGTCCCATAAGCAAAACACCTTGCCGCCACCGATGGTGACATGCCTCGGGAGTCCGGTGACCTCAAAGTCACTGTGTTCCCAAATCACCTTGCCATCGAAACCGCTGCGCGTGAACATGGGGGGTCCCTCGGACATCGCGCCGACGATGAGCGAATCCTCAGCTGTGGCCAGCGCAGTCGGCCCGGTATGGTTCCCTGGCCACCACCGATCTCCCACGCTCGTGCCCACGTTCATGAGATATTCGCTTTTCAGCCCCTGAGTCTGGAGGACGCGCCACTCGTAACTACCAGCAGGCGCCGGTTTGCCATCCATGTCGAGTCCATCCCAGTTCAGCGAATGGCTGCCCGATTGCATTGGCTCCGCGCGTACAAGTTCGCGAACCATGCAGCCCCGCGTATCGTAGATGGCGGCGGAAACTTTGCCAGGCTGCTTGAGGTTGAACCCGACATTTGTTTTAGCCGTCTGCGAGTAGCCTTGCATCACCAGGAGGAAGAGGACCGCCGCGCTCGCTGCGCATGGGCAGGACCAGAACAACTTTTTGGAAAAAAACGTGGATTTCATATGAACAGGTTTGCTCTAGGGAAAATGTCTTACTTCACTGGGATTTCATCCCACTCTTTGGGCTCCAGGCGGCTTTCGTTGGGAACGTCATTCACCACATTGGCGCTGAAGCTGCGGTTCTTCAGGTATGAGCGGGCCCCCACTTGGTTGCCTGTGGAGTTGCCAAAGACGTAACCAAGATCCATTTTGACCGGCACACCGGCTTTAGGCGTAAATCCGATCAGGTTGAGCGGAATGCTTACCACAGCGGTAAATCCCGTAGGTGTCTTGCGGTATTCCAATCCGACTTTGTTAACCACCGTAATCTCGTCAAAGGATTCCTTGCCGGTGGGTGAAGTCAGGACGATGGGCTGCCCGGTGAATCCCTTCACTTTAGGGCGAAACAGGACGACATAAGGTTTCAAGGTTTTTCCATCGGCCCCGAGTTGTCGCGTAACGAGCAGGCGAATATCCCCAGGCGCGGGAGTCTTGCGTGCAGGATCAGCGGCGGGATCGGCGGCTAGTTGAATATCCAGACAGTTGCCGCCCTTGAAGACCAGGTGGGAATCCGGGATGGCATTGATCAAGTCAACAGGCGATGTCACATCGTAGGAGAGGTAGAGGTTTTTCTCATCGTAGGCTGCGCGGACGCTGAAACCGTGCGCGCCATCGAAATCCTGACTGGCCGCGTCGGAAGCGAGCAAGGAATCGCGGCCGGGCATGATGGCAAGATGAACGGCCGAAGCAGCTTTCGCTGTAAAATCCGCCAGCGCATCGGAGGCAAGCCCGGCTTCCTTCGCGGTGAGGGTAAATTTCCACTCCGGCAGGGACTGGATGGTGTCCAGACCGAGAACTTCAGTGACGCGGGCATCCTGGCCGCCTGCGATCACAAAGGTGCGCGGGGCTGCGCCATGTTTCGTGACCAGACGGACGAGCGAGCCGCCCGCGCCTTCTGGTGCGCCGGCCTCCGGACCGGAACCCGCATTCCCGACACGTCCATCCTTCATAATGGCAGCGACATAGATGCCGTTGTCACGCTGGAATAGGTGAATAACGCCAAAGTAACTCATGTTGCCGGTGATGCTGCCAGCCACGCCGAGAGTGTCGCTCATGCCCCAAAGCCGGCCCGCTTTAACCACAGGAAGCCCCAAGGCTTTGTTCCATTCCGTGATGCTGGGGTAACCCCATTCCATTTTCCCGGCAGCATTCCATTTGGCCAGGGATGGCCGTTGACCTGCTGCCGACGTGTAAACACCGCCATCCGGATCCAGCCAGAGGTAGCCCCTCGTATTTGGTGTCCCGGTGAGGAAGGTTTTCTCGATTTTTTCCGGGTCGTAAACCGGCTGCCCATTTTCCAATACTTTCACCGGCTTGAGCAATAAGCCATTGCTCACCCAAATGCTGAAGTCGGGACCGATATCCCTGATATCCATGCGGGCGTATGGGGGTAGGGAAATCTTTTGCAGTTCGCTCATCTGCACCCGTTGGTCGTTGTTTTGATCCTGCCAGAGGTAGGTACCTGGCTCGAGTTGACCCTGGGCTTCGAGGTCGAGGCCGGAGTTGCCGGATTTTTTGCTGTTGGGAGGCGGGATTTGGAAGATGGAAAGGAAGGGTTTAAAGAAATCGCCATCGCTGCGATAGAAGACCGATTTGCGATCCTTGCCTGCCATACCCCAGCCGTATTGGTGTTTGTTGCCGGTGGTGAAGATGCGAAAACCCTGTGGGTAGGCGTGAGGAAGCGGCTCGTCCATCATATCAGGGGCTGTCTTGCGCCAGACAGTGGTGATGGGGGTGGTGGTTTTTTTGTCCCAGTCGATGTGCCAGAGAACATTATGGCAGTAGATTTCATCCGGACGCGCGGGGTCAATGGCCGCGTAGGCTGCGTAGCCGCAGCCGCCGAAGAATTCTTTTTCAAATGCGCCGGTGGCGGCGTTCCAGACACTGATACGTTTGGGGCCATCGGCCCATTCGGCCACCCACAGGCGATCCTGCGTGTCCACCGCCAGACCACGCGGATAGAAAAGCCCATTGGGATCATAGGCACCCATGGCTGGTCGGCCACCCAGCTTTCCGATGTTTCGCAGAAACTTGCCAGCGGAATCGTAAACGGAGACATCCTGCGCTTTGCCCTGGTTGCTCACGTAAATGAGACCGTCAGTGCCGGTGGCAATGCCCGAAGGAGTATCAAGGTTCCGGTCGCTAAGCGGCGAAATTTTTCCCTCTACCAGAACGACCAGTTTTCCCGCGCTGATGGCGGCGAGACTGCCGTCCGGACGGGCAGCGAGCACCCCCGGCTCGGGCACTTCCCAAGTCGTCGCCAAATCACCGCTGACGGAGTCATACACCCCCACCAAATTGCGCTTGCCATAACTGACGTAGATTTTTCCGCTGGTATAGGCCAGCCCCGTCGCGGTATCGCCGACTGGGGCTCCTCCCGGAGGGGGCTCCAGCGTCGGCTTGCCGTTGCCGAAATTGAGTGGGCGGCCATCGGCCAAGTCAAAGACTCCGATCTCTGTCGGCAGCCCTGCCTCAAACGAAATAAGCTGGGCGAAGAAGCATTTCCCATCGTTTGCGAGGAGGAGGGAGTTGCTTTTCGATCCCCATTTCTTTCGTCCCTGGGCATCCACCCGGATAATGGCCCAGCCATACTCGGCACAGTCCCAGGAAAGCAGCATGTCGCCATCCGGCAAACCAGTGACCGCTGTGGGCACCCCATGGTCGCCACCCCAGCCGCCTTTCCCATCTTCCGTGGGATAGGGAGGATGGCCGGAGTTATGCACCGAAAACTGGAACTCCCCCTTGATCGGATCGTGAATGATTCCCTTCACCGTGTAGGTTCCCGCCGGCAATGGCTTGCCCTGATCATCCATTCCGTCCCACGATTCAACATTTTCTCCCTTGGGACGATCTCCTTGGGCGACTAGTGTGCGGCGGATCATGTTTTGATCGTCAAAAAGCTGGAGGCTGATCTGACCCGCCCGTGGCAGTTTGTAAGCAAACTTGAGAGGCTGGGGTTTTGAAGCCGGGACACCGGCTTCCACCAGTTCTCTCGAAACCCCGCCTGTCCCGGAAAAGATGATTTTTCCCCAAACCCCGGCATTTTGAAAAACAAACCCCGGCCCTCTCATGACATCATACGCCCAAGCGGCACCGCCGCCATTCTTCAATCCGTCCGGTGTGCCCCAGTTGAACTGCAGGGTGCCGGCGACAATATTGCCTCCCTGCAAAGGGGCCTTGGCTCCAAGGGTGCTCCAGGGAATGCGGTATTCAAAAGTATAACCCAATCCATCTGTGGTTTTTAAGTATTTTGCCTCGAATTTATTGTGGGAAACAACTCCACACGGTTCCGAGGCTGGGGGAAGCACACGGTAGGTCATCCCTGATTGGATCTGCAGAACGGGCTCCTGCCGATCCGTGAAATACCAGAGCGTGAGGTGCTTGATATCATCGCGAGCGTCTATTTTTTTTGAATCGGCTCGATAAGAGAAAACAGTTTCCGTCTCGGGATACGGCTTGGAGGAGTCCAAGGTCAGGCGGAACTGGCATGAATCCGCATCCCATCCCAGTTTGCCTGAGACTGCGGGATCATGGCGATTCATCATCGGCGAGGTATCCCGCACCTCACCGCTGATATAGAGAGCCTCCTTGTCATACATGAGGGCGAACTTTGCGCCCTGCGTTTCTTTTCCTTCGGCGACAACATACATCTCGATCTGTCCGGAGAGGTCCCAGTCGTCGAGCTTCCCGTCAATCGTCACCTTCCCCGGAGCTGGGACGGCATAGAGTTGTTTGTGACGGCCCAACCCAATTTCCTGTGCCAATGCAGAGGGCACCTGTATAAACTGCGCGCTCAGGGCCATGAGTGTGATAATGAGGCGGGGGAAACACTTTTTCATATTTTCTAAAGATGAATGGTTTTCTAATCGATGGTTTTTACGGGAACAGGTTTTCCGGTTCGGGAGGATTCCTCCGCAGCGAAGACCGCTTGCACTGCGCGGGCACCGTCCTTAAGCGAAGGGGAACACTCGCCTCCCTCACGAATCGCGCAATGGAAACTTCGCAAATTGCCACACAAATCCTCTCCATTCATAAGGGTAACCGGCTCCATCATTTCCTGGCCGTCGGACTCGGAAAGTTTCTGAAGCGACAAGGAGGTTCCCTCATCAAAATACCGGTCATTGCGATAAAGATTCGCTTTCGTTCCAAAGAGACTGAGAGTATGGCGATATGGAGTGACGTGGCAGGCATTCAGAGTGCCGATCAGGCCGGAAGAAAATTTCAAATGGCAGAGGGCAACGTCAGCTGTTCCGGTGGTATGCACGTCATAACGCATCATGGCCGATACCTCGGCAATCGGGCCAAAGTAATACATCAACTCATGCAAACTATGCACTCCGCATTGAAACAGCATGCCTCCGGGGTTCCTGGCTGGGTCTCCGCGCCAATCACCCTTTTTGATTTTCAAACCTCCGCAGTGGGCTGTAGTTTTCTCAAATGTTGCAATCGTTCCCAAATGGCCCCGATCCAGCAGCCCCTTGATGGTTTTCGCCACTGGATCTTGAGAAAGGTCCGTGTGCCCGACTCCGACCACGAGACCCGTACGGCACTGTGTTTCCAGCAACAGATACACCTCCTCGGGAGTAGCGCAAAGAGGCTTTTCCACAAAGACGTGCAATCCCCTCTCCATGGCTTTTATAGCCTGCTCAGCATGATACTTGGCACCGGTGGAAATAATGACCGCCTCGACGCCTGGAGTGTTGAGGAGTTCCTCATAGCTACCAACCGGAGTCGCTCCGTCTTCTTTTTGACAAATGACCAGAGCTTCGGGATTCAAATCGTATGCTGCCACCAGTTCAAAAAGGCCGCTTTCTCTGAGACGATCACGACGGTATTTGCCAAAATTGGCTACTCCGATCTGAACGACTTTCATTTTTTCAAATCTGCTCATTATTTTTTTTCCGTTGGACGCGCCAAGTGGAAGCTGACAGGCTTTGACCACGCCTGCCACTGTTCGTTGGGTAGGTCATGAAATAAAAGGGAGAGGAAGGCGTCATTGACGCCTGATGAAACACGATCTACTTTGATGCGTCAACAAAGTTATGATGTATTTTCCGCCGGGAGATAGGCTGTTTATCTCCTCACTCCAGGAAATTGGGTCGGTCATTGCTTTTTTTATTTACATCATCCTCCGTTAAGTAAATAATGATTTAAGACTAACCCCTCACCTGCTCTAAGAAGGCGCGTCCGGTCAATACAACTGGTTTGAAACCCTCCCTGCATGACGCCATCAAATTTATCGCAACTCGCCGCTTCCGGACTATGTGTCCTCCTCTCAACTCGGGTTATCGCAGATGAACCCGGCACTCATCCAGTTAGCACTGCGAATACGGAAGAGTGTTTTTCCCTGGATCGCGGCTGGCGTTTTTTCCTGGGAGACATTCCCTTTCCAGTCATCACCGGCCACAGCATGAGCTACAACAGCGCCAAGGCGGGTAAAGCCTGGGGTGCAGCGGATCCTCATTTTAGTGACAGCGATTGGCGTATTCTCGATCTTCCACACGATTGGGCGGTGGAAGGACCGTTCTATCCCACGGCGAATGTCTCGCAAGGCTGCCGACCCCGCGGTTTTGGCTGGTACCGCCGCTATATTCGTCTGGAGCCCTCCGACCGAGGCCGGTCTCTGGAGCTGAAGTTTGATGGCATCGCCACCCACTGCACGGTCTGGCTCAACGGCACGGTTGTGCATCGCAATTGGTGCGGGTACACCGGATTTTCCATTGATCTGACTCCATTTGCCACATACGGAGACCAGCTCAATTGCATCGCCATCCGCGTTGATGCCGAAGCTCAGGAGGGCTGGTGGTATGAAGGCGCGGGCATCTACCGGCACACCTGGTTGATCAAACGCAACGCCGTCCACCTCACCACCGACGGAGTCTGGGCCAACCCGGTGCGCAAGGATGATGGCAAGTGGGAGATACCGATGGAAGCGACGCTCAGGAATAATGGGAGATATCCCGTATCCACCGTTGTGACGACCGAGTTGCTTGATCCTGAGGGCAAGCTGGTGACGCAGGACTCCACGAACGCCGATACCACGCCGCTGGACGAAACCGTCGTCAAATTTTCGATCCCCGTGGAAAATCCCCGTCTTTGGTCGGTAGATAGCCCCACGCTCTATACCGTACGCACGACTGTCAAGCAGGGCGATACGCAGCTTGACCAGCATCTCACGCGATGCGGCTTCCGCACGATCCGCTTTGATCCGGACAAGGGATTTTTTCTGAATGATCAACCTCTGAAATTAAAGGGGACCTGCAACCACCAAGATGCTGCCGGGGTGGGTGTCGCAGTGCCCGATTCCATCTGGGACTATCGCATTCGTCGCCTCAAGGAGCTGGGCAGCAATGCCTATCGCTGTGCGCATAACCCGCCAGCTTCCGAATTCCTGGATGCCTGCGACCGTCTGGGCATGCTGGTCATGGATGAGAACCGGAATTTCAACGCTTCGGCTGACTACATTCCTCAATTGGAATGGATGATCCGCCGCGACCGGAATCACCCCAGCGTCATCCTCTGGTCCGTCTTCAATGAGGAGCCAATGCAGGAAACTGAAGTCGGCTACGAACTGGTGCGGCGGATGAAAGCCGTGGTCAGGCGATTGGATACCAACCGCCCAGTCACCGCAGCGATGAGCGGAGGGTTTGGTTCGCCTATCAACGTCTCCCAGGCCGTCGATGTCGTCGGCTTCAATTATCAACCGGGCAGCTATGACGGCTTCCACAAGAGCCATCCCAAACAGCCGATGATCAGTTCCGAGGACACCTGTTCCTACATGACACGAGGGGTCTATCAAACGGACGCCAAGCTCTGCATGGCCGACTCCTACGACGTCACCACCGCTCCGTGGGGCGAAACGCATCGCAACGCGTGGAAGGCGATTGCGCAGCGTCCCTTCGTCGCCGGCGGATTTGTCTGGACAGGCTTCGATTATCGCGGCGAGCCACAGAAATTTTCCTGGCCATCGGTCAGTTCTGTCTTTGGCATCATGGATACTTGCGGCTTCCCGAAGGCGGCTTATTACATGCATCAGGCCGCCTGGATCGATGACAAGCCGGTACTTCAGCTCGTTCCCCATTGGAATTGGAAGGGGAAAGAAGGCCAGCCCATTAAGGTACTTGCGTTGACCAACGCCGATAGCGTGGAACTTTTCCTCAACGGCAAATCACTGGGGGAAAAAACCATTGATCGCCTCGAAGGTGGCGAATGGGATGTCCATTATGAACCAGGAAAACTTGAGGCGGTTGCGAAAAAAGATGGGAAGGAATATGCCCGCTTTGCCGAGGAGACGACGAGCGCCCCCGTTGCGCTCAAGCTGACGCCGGATCGCCCTGAACTCGCGGGCAACGGTGCCGATGCCCAGCCAGTCAAGGTCTCGGCGGTGGACGCGCAGGGACGTGAAGTGCCCACAGCCAATCTCCCCGTGATTTTTGATCTAACCGGTCCTGCAACAATCATAGGTGCCGGCAATGGAGACAACACTTCCCATGAGCCAGAGAAGACGAAAGAGCGGAGTCTTTTCAACGGCCTGGCGCAGGTCATCCTCCAATCCCAGCGTGATACATCAGGCGTTGTGGTGCTGACGGCGAAAGCCGACGGGATCATCTCCGCGGAGGCTCTCATCGAAATAAAACCGGTGCCACCCATTCCGTTTGTCCCTCCCACAGACCCCATCTTCGCCCTGACTGAATGGCGCATGTCGCCCATCTCAACGGTCAGGCCTGATCCCAAAATCAAGGTCGGCGATACGGACATGAATAGCTGGGTCAATGTCCAACCCGGCTCCCTGCAAAAATTCGAGGGCGGGACTTGGGAAGTCTACAGGGTTTCATTCACTCCTCCATCCGCCATCAAAAAAAATGGCGGGCAGATTTGTTTTAAGGAAATTACCGGCTCTGCCGAGGTGTGGGTTGACGACCAGCTCGTCGGTGAAAAGAAGGAGGCTGCTTCCGCCGAGTTTAAAATGAAACTGGGGGCAAGCATCAAGCCCGTTATCCTCACGGTCATGGTTAACTCGAACGGTGCGCCTGAGGCCGGTCTTTCCGGTGTCGTTATCATCGAACCTTGAACCGGTTGCTTTCGATTGAAGTTACAATACCATAAACACAAACCAAAATGGGAAATCCCAGATTCAATGATGAATTCGATTACTGACACATCAACATCTAACCCCGTTCGTTTCGCCGTGGTGGGCTGCGGGATCCTAGCCCAATCAATCCATATCCCCAACATCGTCGCTTCCGACCAGTGTCAGCTGGCGATGTGTTGCGATACGGATGAGAATATTTTGCGCGAATGCCGCGAGAAGTTCCAAGCGAAGCATACCACGCGTGATTTCCTCGAAGCGGTGAATCATCCGGAGGTCGATGCCATAGTGCTTGCGACGACGGAACATTTCCGCGTGCCGGTGATCGAGGCAGCCGCAAAGGCCGGCAAGGCGGTTTACACTGAGAAACCGGTGGCGGCTACTTGGGCTGATGCATGCCGCATTCAGGAACTGGTTACCGAGTCCGGGATTCCGTTCTGCGTGGGACACAATCGCCGCTGTTCACCAGCGATGGTAGAGGCGCAACGAATTTTCTCAGAGCACATGCGCCATCCACAACCCTGCCCGTGGCGCTTCAACCGCGAGGGTGACCGCCGCATTGATCTTGGCGAGGCCGATGGCGTGGCCGGCATGTCGATCCGGATTAACGACGACTGGTACAGTTGGAAGGCAGTCCATATGCGCGGGCAGAATGCAGAAATCGGGTTGCTGCTCAGCGAGATAACGCATTTTGCCGACATTGCCTGCTGGTTTCTGGAGGCGGAGCCGGTGGACGTGATGACGATGTCCACCAGCATACTGCAGCAACAAGTCAGTATCCGGTTTTCCGGAGGACAACTGGCCTCGATTGTGGACATCGCCAATGGTACGTTTGGTTATCCAAAAGAGCTTTATGAAGCGATGGGCCAAGGCGCGGCGGTGGTGGTGGATCACATGGTTGAAATCCGCACTGCGGGCATCGCCGGTGCGCCTTTGCACAAGACCTATCCGTTGGCGGCTGACCGTCATCCGCAGGTGGGTGTGGAAGGCGGACTCCCCGGTTGGCTGAAGAAGAAGGCTGCGGCGTGTGAAGAAGCTGCAGAGACGGGCGATGTCCTCCGGCAGTTTGGCCCCGAACCGGACAAGGGACACCGCCGGATGCTTGCGGAATTTGTGAGGGAGATTCGTGGCGAACGGGGCCCGGTCAGTCCGGTAAGCGACGCAATGCGCGCCACGAAGATATGTTTTGCTGCGGTCAAATCATTCCGCGAAAAGCGCATCGTGCGAGTGGATGAAATCAAATGACGACTTCCCATTCTGGTAAACCCATCCGCATAGTCTCCGTGAGCCTCCATCCGGAGCCGTCACAGGGAACGACGGTCACACAACTGCTCGCACAGACGGAGCCGCTGGTGCGCGAGGCTGGGGAGGGCCGGCCAGACATTATAAGCCTGCCGGAATTATTTGCGCATGGGGCGCTGCCGCCGCAGGAATGGGAGCGGGCTGCAGAAGACCTCAACGGCGAGACCGTGACCCTCATGGCACGGCTGGCGCGCGAGTTGGGATGCATCATCATATGTCCAGTTCTGGAAAGGACGGATGGTGGGGCGATTTACAACTCGGTGGTATTTCTATCGGCGGAGGGCAAGGCGATAGGAAGTTACCACAAGATGATGCCCACTGCCGGCGAGTTGGATCATGGAATACATCCCGGGAGCCAAACGGTCGTGGTGGACACACCGGTCGGGCGGTTGGGTGCGCTGGTCTGTTTCGATATCAACTTTGCCGAGGTTCACGAAGCGCTCCGGAATGCACGTCCTCAGATTGTCTTTTTTTGTACTATGTTTCGTGGTGGTTTGCGGTTGCGCTACCTTGCCCTGGAATGCGGCTGCTATGTCGTGAGCAGCAATTCGTTAAGCAATCAATTGATTAATCCGTTGGGAAGATTGCTGAACAAGGCTGGCGGACGTCAGGAGAGTTTTGGCAATTTGCCGCAATACCTAGAGGAAACCATCAATCTGAACTATGGGGTGTACCATCTGGATTTCAACCAGCAGCTTTTGCGTTCCTTGCGGAACCGCTATGCCGGCCGCGTGCGGCTGGAGGTGGCACAGGCGGAGAACGTGGTTCTTTTGGAATCGCTGGATCCCGAACTGCCTATCGCTCGTATCGAAAAGGAGTTTGGGTTGGAATGCGTGCTGGACTACTTTGACCGACTCCGGGCGCGAATCGCCCAACAACCTCAGCTTTTCAATATCGTTCCACCATGAACACCGAATCAACGCTCGATCTGTTCCGAAACTTCTGGGCCGGCAACGAGTCCGGTCCGATCATCAGCATTTGCAACGAACCGGTTTACCGCCAGAATCCCGACCTTGAGCAGATGGTGAAACTGGCCGCCGACTGCATTCGGGCGGACGTGACAACAGGCGAAAACGTTGTGCCCACCTTTATTCCCGATTTCGGGACCGTATCGACTCCGGCAATATGGGGTGGACGGCGCATCCCCGCGTCGAAAGGGGGGGGAGTCCATATCGCTCCGGTCGCGCTTTGCGTGGCCGATCTTGAGCATCTCGCTCTGCCAACGCCGTTCGAGGAATCGGATTTCAATGTCGCTCTGTCCCTCTACCGGAAAGTGTGCGAGCGCGTCGGAAGTGATGACGTCTATCTTCGCACCCCCGACCTGCAAGGCCCGATGAACACGCTGGGACTGATGATGGAGCAGACGGAATTGCTGATGGCGCTTTACGACGCCCCTGAATTGATTCACCACGTACTAACGCAAATCACGGACGTCATAATCGATTATCTGCGTCGCTATCGTGCGGCGGTGGGAAAGGAACGAGTCGTCGGCAACATGTGGCCGTGGGTGATCCTGCCGGACGGACAAGGGGTTGGCATAACGCAGGATTTTCTGCCACTGCTCAACCGGGATCTGTACGCAGAATTTGAACTTCCGCAACTGAAGCGGATTGCCGACGAGTTCGGCGGAGTATTTATCCACTGCTGCGGGGAATACGCCCATCATCTGCCGACGCTTGCGCGGGCCGATTTCAAAATTTTGGGAATTGAAATGAACTACCCATGCACGAAATTGTGGGAGGTGTATGCGGCCCTAGGAAATTCAGTCGCTTACGTGCCGTATGTCGCAACGTGGGGCCTGACGGAGTTTCCGTCGATCGTCGCGTTTCTAAAATCGCTCCAAAATCACGCATGCAACGACGCCCGGATTGCCGTGTGTATCGCAAGGCAGTGGCTCACGCCGGAGCAGCACGCGGAGTTGAAGGCCTGGGCTGGGGAAAGAATACAGGCCCGAACGCGAGGGCATTAAGAACCGCAATGCGTTTGCCCGAATTTTCAGTTTTTGTGAATCCGTGGAAAGATATGCCGCTCTCGTCCCGAAATCGCCGAAGCCAACTTCCGCTGACGCTTGCCGTTCCGCTGGTGTGGGCAAGAAACCAAATGTATAATTTTAGTTTATGAGTAAGAATTACCAAGTTGTTTATTTGCCGGATATCTCGCCGGTAATTTGTCCGTGCGGGTCCACCCAGCGTGCTTTTCTTTCCCCGGATAATCCAGTTGCCACTCTGCATCTGGTGGAAATCCGCGAGGATGCGAAAACCCACTATCATAAAAAGCTGACGGAAATTTATCTCGTCCTCGAAGGGGAAGGATATATGGAGCTGGATGGTGAATGCATTCCCGTCAAACCGCTGAGCGCCATTCTGATCAAACCCGGTTGTCGTCATCGGGCAATTGGCAAAATGAAGATCGTCAATATGCCGGTGCCCGCCTTTGATCCCCATGACGAGTGGTTTGACTAGATGAAAGAAATTGCTGCAATGGGATGGTAAGAATGTGTCGAGAGCTTGAGCCGTGGCTTCTTGGAGGCCATGCCAGGATCGTTGGGCGGATTATCGCATGAAAGCCCTGAGTTTGGAGAAGGCTATTTCGATTGGGTGCAAATCCGGGTTGTGATCCCATGCTGGCCCAAATCCCGCATGTCTTCCTTGCTGCTCACGCCGGAAGCATCATGGCTTGGAGAGTAACGGTATGCCATTCTACCCGGATGCCTCCCTGCCCGAGGAGGCGGTGCATCCCGGACTCTACCGACGAGGGGATGGTTTTCTCCATCCTGGCACGTTGAATGGGCCAGGTTACTCCTACCGCTTGGAGAAAATCGACCGGCCTTTGTCGGCGGTCGCTGCCGAGAATTGAATTATGAGGTGCGGTCGTGTCACACTGCGGAATGGAAAGAGTTGGGATTACGGACTGGTGATCTCGAGTCGCAAAAACCGTCTTGTGACGGTGGGATCAGTTACTTGGAAAATGTCCGGAACGGAAAGCTGCATACTGGGCGCGCTCCCGCCACTGTACGAATCGGTGCCGCTGGTGTAGATTTGCGTCCAGTTAATCAAGTCATTACTGGCCTGCACATGGTAGGTAACGTCGGTTGCGTAACTTATTCGATAAAAATTCAGAGTGAGGTGATTGTTGACGATTCTGGCGGAAGGGAGACTACCCGGCCCGACCGGAAGGAGAGGGTTGAGTCCGAGGCTGTATTTCATCAGGTTAGGGACCCCGTCCCCCGCAAAACTGGCCGTGCCGCTCATAAAGCCGGGCAATTGGGGCACCGAGCCAGCGCTAGCGATGCAGGCGATGTTGGTGGAAGAAAGCATCGTCGGGAAAACTGCGAATTCATCCACCGTGCCACTAAAGTAACCACCGGTTTTGCTGCCGCCAATGAACAGACCGCTGGTAAAGCTCGCAAACGAATCCGTCGAACTAAGGGTTGTAAGGCCGCGCACGTTGAGCGCATTCCCCTCGGCTCCGTCGAAATAGAAGTGTGGATAGAGAGTGGTGTCCGAAACTGTGGAAACGGTTATGGCGATATGATGCCATTGTCCATCGGTAAGGCTGCCAGTGGGCAGGCCGTTGAAAGGCACCGAATAGTTGAATGTGTGGGCAGCGCTGGCATCCGCTTGGAGAAAAATGCGCAAATTATCGGTGGTGACAGCGGTCGGGGCGGTCGCGTTTTGATTCAGCGTGACCTGGAACAGGGTGTGAGAGCCTGCTGAACCGCTCAGCAGCGTCATCACACGGTTTTGGACGTTTGTTTTGACAAAAGCGCTGACGGTGAATCCATTCCCCAAATATGAATTCAATCCGTTGGCAGTCCCGCTATTAAGCGCCGCGCCCCCTGAGTACTGAGCCGGGGTTCCCGTGCTGCCGGAAGCGGTCAAGGTAAGCGCGGTGTTGGCGTTTTCAAGGCCGGGCCAGGTGGGCGGGCGCGGTCCAGCCTGCCCCAACGCATAAGAACCCGTGCCGGTAACCGAAAGCGTCCCTGTAAACGCAACCGAGCCGGTCGGCCCCACGGCAGCCGCCATCGAGCCAGAGGTTTCGCTGAAACGATAAAAAAACAGGGGTGCCAGACCGAGGATGCCGCCGGACGTGGTCGAATTGGCAGGCTGAACCGGAATGGAAGCAGGCCACCAATTCATCAACCATTGCTGGTAAGGCACTTCCTTGATCGTCACGAAGCACACATCGTCGAGCGAGAGCGAACTGGTATATGCAGTGTATTGCGAGGAGAGCCCCACGGTGAACAGCAGGTTTCCGTCAACAAGTCCGTCGTTGAGGATCGGAATGGTTATCTGTTTGCTCGACGAGTCGCCATTGGCCCACGTAAGGGTGCCGCTTGTTGCCGTGTAATTCTTCCCTGCGACCGCAGTTTCATTGTAACTGGGAAGATTTGCGTAGTAGAGAGTGTCGGGGATATCCGTTTGGTAATTGACGGAAGCGGATCCGGCAGTGCTTCCCGCGCGGTTAACCCAGAGCGTAACGGAACCATTGGTCTTATTTACGGTCACATTATTATTGCTAAATATGACCTGGCACGCAGGGTCGTGGTTAATGCAGACATAAGCCAGGGAATCAACGGACGAAAGGGTCGCGCCGCCCGTCGGGTTGCCCAACTGCAACTGAAGCGCAGCCAAAGACAGGGAAGGTTTGTTGATGACAGTAACCGGCACGGTGCGATCCGTCGTATCGCCAGCGGCCCATTGAAGTGTGCCGCTGACCAGGCTGGCTGTATAATCGGTGCCCAACGTCGCCGGGGAATAATCACCTCCGTTAGCCCATACAGAATTGGCAGGGGGAGATATATTGTAGGTCACGGACACCGCGCCATTGCTCAGGCCGGAACGCCGGACGAGGAAATTAATAGTGCCTATGTTGTCCGCAGTTATCAGGGCATTATTGGAGTTAACGTCCGCTGTAATGCTATCCGTGGAGTCAATATAATTGGCAATACCTATTCCACCGCCGGAAGGATTGCTCACATTCAGCTTCGAGGGGATACTGCCGGCACTGCTGCCGGAAGCGAGGCTACTGGCCAATATGCGGACCATTGTGCCATTGTCCGTCGCCGCAACGGGGCCGTACACAAAAGTCGCCTGATTGATCGTCCCGGAATTCAACCAGGTAGTCCCGGAATTGACGCTCACCTGCCATTGGTAGTCCATGTATTGCAGGTTCATCGCGGGATCGCTGAAAAACACCGTATCGCCCACCTGAAGGGCTGGATTTTGGGGTGAAATGGCATCGGCTTCAGGAACCGGTGCGTAATTTCCCAGGGAATCAATGGTGAAAGACCGGGTTTCTGTGAGAGTTGTTCCGGTCATGCCAGTCACGACGAGTTCCACCGTATAAGTGCCGGGTCCCGAAGCCAGACCCGAGTTGATCTCGGAATTGTTGCCTGCAAGGGTTAGTGTTTGTCCAAGGGGCGCCGAAACAACGGTCCATTGGTAGGTGACCTGATCGCTCCCTGGGTCATTCGCATTGGGCACATTGGCGGTAAACTGAACGGGGTGGCCCGTGACACTTTGGCTCATGATGAACAAATCGGTGGTGCCTTGCGCGATGGAGATCGAATTACTCGGATTCATTGTGACCTTCGCCGTGGCGGAACCCGGGCGTCCATTGGTTCCAGTGGCCGTAATCGTGAAAGTGCCGGAACCGGAAACGGAACTATACTGCGCAGATTCGCCATTCGTGCTGCTAAGCGTGAACACACCATGCGGGTCGGTGCTGCTCCATCGCACCGTCGGATTGCTGCCATTGGTGCCCGTGACAGTGATGCGTCTGCCAAACTGATCCATGGAGTACGCATAAACATTGGTTATCTGCTGACTCAGAAGCATGGTCGCATTCGAGGTCGAAGTAATCCCGTTGACGCCAGCCACCATATTCGAAGTGATGGTCTGAACTGCGGAAAGCGAGCTGCTGGTCACGGCAGAGCCTGCCGTTCCGCTGACACGCAACCCGAAAACATAGTTACCCGGGTAAACGAAGGTGACTGTCGTGCTGCCCGAAGTCGTGCCATTTGCCGAGAACGTCACGGGCGAGGCGTCTCCATTTAGCGTCGAACTATACGTCCCGGTGGTCATCGCCTGTCCGCCATTCAATAACGTCCAGTAATATTTAAGCGCGCTGCCATCTGAAATCGTTGCGCTGCCCGTGAGCAGCACGCTCGAGCCGCTGCTGACCGGCGACTGCGATGGCGTGATTCCGACAATTGACGGCGCTGCCCCAGTGGCGGTGTTGGCCACATTTGCAAGACTGAACGGCACGAAATCCTGGCTCGCTCCACCTCTCACCAGAACCTCGCAAGAGGTAGCGTTGATATTCCCGATGGTTCGAACGCGGAGCGTATGCCATCCCTGCGCAAGACGCTCTGGCGGGGCAAATGCACAGTTGTTACCAGAAGGATAGCGAAGGGTCGGCGTCAAATCCTGCCCATCCAATGCGATACCGTTCAATATTCGATAATTGCTGAAATACACTCCCACCTCATACCAATCGTCGATGGGGGCATAAAAGTAGAAGTTGAGTTCAAATCCGGGATAATTGTTCCAGTTTGGCACCGTGAGGCCGGGAACCGACGATCCTGTAAGATAAACCCCCTTGGTTGGGTCACCTGGAAGCACGCCGATAAAATCCGGCGTCGCGGACCAATTGTTAGTGTTATAGGTGGTGGAGGCATAATAAACACGCACATCGGCGGCGCTGCTCCCCAGTGGAGGGTTGACCGTGGCGGGAGCCGCCGGGCATGTGATGGCTGCCGTGAACGGCGCGCTCCAGATTGTCTGCCCGTTGGCGCGCGTTCCCACCGCGTAAACTGTCCAGTTGCCGTTCAGTGGAACCAGGGTGCCGCTGACCATCAATGTTCCACCAGCGACGGGCAGAGAACCCAACGTCAGACCATTGGCCTGGAGCGTAAGTGAAGTCAGATCGCCCAATCCCGACGGCGTGACGGTGAAACTGTTCGTCCCGTTCGTGCTCACGCTCACGCTGCCGCTCACCGTCAACGACTGGTTGGCGTTGTTGACGATGATTCCGAACTTCTTCTCTCCCTGCGTTCGCACAGAGTCAGCGTTATATGCCACCACCCGCACCTCGTGCCAGCCATCCGCAAGGGTGGCTGTGTAGAGATTGAAGCCGCTGGTTGTTCGCGGCGCATTCACAGTTTCCGTCGAGCTGCCGATGGCAATACGCCGCCCATCAATGAAAAGCTCGAGATTCGGCTCCAACGTCTTGGAGCCGGTGGGTGAAGCCGTCGCCAGGATTGGCATGATTCCGTTGACTGTCGCTCCATCGGCTGGCGCAGTCACATTGACCACCGGGAAATCCGCATATGGCTGAAGCAAAGAGTCCCCAAGGCAAAGAACTTCAGCGGGTTCCTGTAGCGACTGCCAAAATGCTTCTGCAATCGAAGCTCCGTCATGCAAGTGCGTATGAATGTGCGCATGCGGAAATTTGGCTGCAATTACATAGGGTTCAGACATCGCCCCCGAAGAGCCATAGGCTCCGGCGCGAATCCACATCGAGCAAGGCGTCTGGCTGGTAAAAGTATCCAGAATGCCGCCGTAGCTGGTCAAGTGATCCCCCCATGAGCCAGGCAAAAATGTATTGCCTGCCTTGGTGTCAAACAACGCCGACGACACAAGCCCGCCCACCACGTCGGGCTGGTTTGCAACCCAATAGTTGCCCGCCGTGGTTGAGTTGCCGGAAATGGAGTATTTGATGCCGCGCGCATTCCACACTTGTGCAACATCCTCGATTTCAGGCTGGCGGGCGGAGCTGCGAATATCTGAATTGAGCGGCCAATAGATGGTGCCGTTCGGCTTTGAACCGTCCGCCGCCTTGGCGTGGTTGAGATAAGCGAGGTTCTCGGTCAATCCGTTCCCCCGAATGCCTGGAAACCCAACAAAACTGCAAGGCCAGTACGTTTGACCGTAGAACACCGTCGAGGCAGCCATTGCTTGCGTGCCTGCTGGCGCTGGTCCGTCAAAATCCACAAGGTTTGGATAGGCATTGTTGTTCTGCCCGCTTTGTGTCGGGAAACTCGCCTGGCTGTAATTAGGTGAGAGATATAGAAAGGCGGGGAAGCTAAAGAGATTCCCAGGGACAACACTCTGCGCGCTATCCAGCGGAAACAGGCCGGCGAGAGCGATGCCTTGAAGCTGGGTGGCGATTCCTTTTGCCGCGAGCGTCTGCCGCAACGAATAGACGAAATCCCACGCCGAGGACCGGGTGAAAGTTCCAGGAAACACGTACGGCACCATATTCCGTTCGGGAATGCCGCGAATCTGCTCATAGCTATTCGCGATGGTGAGAGAATTCAGATCTTGCGGATTATAAACGACAATATATCCGGCCGGCCCTCCGCCGGCCCATCCACGGATCGGCAGGCTGAACAGGGCACAAAACACCAGAATGCTTAATGCGGCACGATACCAGCGGGGTATTTGTTGGAGATGAGTCATACTTCACTTTGGAGATTTTAACATCGCCATCGGATATAGGCCGGGATGTTCTGATTCGGAAAGAATATCCCTGCACTTCGAACGGGGGAAAGTCGTCACTGACGACTGGATGAAAGACGATATACTTTGATTTGTCAACAAAGTTGTGATGTATCTTTTTGTCGTGAGATAGGCTGTTTGATTTTTCCCCAGGAATTAGTCCGGAGCAGGGTTAGGGTAAGGCGGGAGTCGGTGAGGTCAAACCCGTGGGCACCGTGATAGACGCTGCCGGGGCTATGAGATTGAGAAAGGTGATGAGGCGAATAATTTCACCGGAATCCTAAGAAACTCCTACGCTTTTTCCTTGCAGGACGCGGTGGTTAATAATTCAGTGGTTCCATTAAACCTACACGAAAAATATAATAACCACTTTATTCACCATGAAAGCTATGCTCTTCACCAAGAAAAATTATGCCCCTGCTTCCACGGCGGCAGAACTAAACGGAAAGATTTTGGCCGAGTCCCTCTCTAGTGGCATCTCACAACTTGAAAGCTCCGGGAGCCATTGAATCATTTTCCAACCATTTCAATTCCTTCGATGCAACCACCTTTTGACTCCGAATTTCTTGCTCCTGTTCTTTTTCATCGTGCCTACGCAGGGCGCGCAGCATCCGGTCAGCCTCTGATTCTAGCGCTGGAACGCGAATCTGGTCTCGTCTCTCATTTTAAGACATGCATCGTAGAAAATGATCCCGACACCCCGCGTTACGTCGAGCGCATTGTAAAGTTTCTCCTCTGGTCGCGTGGCGGATGGAAACTCACCGTTGGCGGCCCGGCATCCATTGCAAATTTTCTTCTCAGAAATTATTCTCGAACCGGATTACGTGCTTTTGATGTAGAATTGATGGAACGCGTCTATGACAAATCGTTTGAAGTGGTGCACTGCGCCGCCGAAGCAGTTCCGGCTGCCAATGAGTCTGGGAGTGCGCTGGGCGGGCATCTTGATGGGTGTCGCATTGGATTTGATCTTGGTGCCAGCGACTACAAGATATCCGCAGTGCGGGAGGGTGAAGTGGTTTTCAGCGAGGAATACCCCTGGCAACCGCAGAAACAAGCCGACCCGGATTACCACTGGAAGCATCTCAACGCAGGCCTGCGGGCCGCTGCGGAAAAGCTTCCGAGAGTGGATGCTATCGGTGGCAGCTCGGCAGGTGTCATTGTCGATAACGAAATAAAGATCGCCTCGCTCTTTCGCTCTGTTCCTCCAGACCGGTTTACAAATGAAGTGCGAGGAATGTTTAAACGTCTCGCGCACGAATGGCGCATCCCGGTCAAAGTCGTCAATGATGGGGACGTGACCGCACTGGCCGGTGCCATGTCACTGGGAAAGAATGCGATTCTTGGCATTGCCATGGGATCGAGCGAAGCCGCCGGGTTCATTGACCGTAGCGGCCGTATCACTGGATGGCTCAATGAGCTGGCATTCGCGCCTGTTGATTATTCGCCGAAATCCGGGGCCGATGAATGGTCCGGCGACAGGGGTGTTGGTGCGCTGTATTTCTCCCAACAGGCTGTAAACCGCTTGCTGCCTGCCTCGGGTATCGAATTGTCGTCAGCCATGGGGTTGCCGGGGCGGCTGAAAGAGGTGCAACGCCTAATGGTCGAAGAGGATTCACGCGCCGAGCGTATCTTCCAAACCATTGGTATCTGTCTGGGCTATACGATTGCACACTATGCAGAGTTCTATGACTTTGATGATGTCCTTCTGCTTGGCCGGGTTACATCCGGCAAGGGGGGCAATGTGGTCGCAAGTTGTGCCCGCGACGTATTACAGTCCCGGTTCCCCGAACTCGCCGACCGGATCACCCTTAATGTTCCCGACGAGAAAAGCCGACGAGTCGGCCAGGCCGTGGCGGCCGCCAGTCTTCCCAAACTCAACCCCTGATTCAAAATGCGCTATAACAATCCCACTGCTGAACTCTTCATCCCCGATGGCCTCGTCGAGTCTGAGGCCCTGTCCCGTGTCACACATCTCGGTATCGGAGCGCATCAGGACGACCTCGAGTTCATGGCATTCCATGGAATTCTTGCCTGCTATCAAAATGACACTGAGTGGTTTGCAGGTGTCACCTGCACGAATGGAGAAGGCAGCGCGCGCATCGGGCCTTACGCACAGTTTAGCGATGAACAGATGCGGGCAATCCGCCGGAAGGAGCAAAATCTCGCTGCGCAAATCGGCCAGTATGGAGCAATGATTCAGCTTGATTACCCAAGTTCCGAGGTGAAAGATCCGCACAACACGTCGTTGCGGAATGACCTTGTTGAGGTGCTGCGTGCCACTCTTCCCCGCGTAGTTTACACCCATAATCCTGCTGACAAACACGACACGCATATCGGAGTGGCCGTGACCGTCATCCAAGCGATGCGAGCCCTGCCATTGGAGCAGCGAGCCAAGGCCGTTTACGGTTGCGAAGTCTGGCGTAATCTCGACTGGATCCCTGATACGGCAAAGGTGGTTCACGACGTGAGTTTTCACGAAAATCTGGCAACTGCTCTCAACGGGGTCTTCGATTCCCAAATCGTGGGTGGAAAACGCTATGACCTGGGCGTGATGGGACGTCGTCGTGCCAATGCCACGTTCTTCGAATCGCATGCAGTGGATCGTTCTGACAGCATTTCCTTTGCGATGGACCTTACTCCGCTGGTGCGTGACGAGTCGCTCGATACTGCTGTTTACGTAGGTGAATTGATCGCGCGTTTCCGCGATGAGGTCATCACCAAATTACAACACCGTATGGGACACTAGAAGATCGCCATGGAAGTCATCATTTTGCCCACTGCCGAAGAAGCCAGCGAAGTCGCCGCACGATTGGTTGCCCACCAATTACGCGCAAAGTCGGATTCTGTGCTCGGATTGGCGACAGGAAGCACTCCTTGCAAACTTTATCAATTACTGGCTCGGATGCACAGCGTCGATCATCTCGATTTCAGCAGGGTGACCACCTTCAATCTGGACGAATACATCGGCCTTGATCCCGCACACCCGGCTTCCTATCACCGATTTATGGAGGAGAATTTTTTTACCCATGTGAACATTTCACGTGATCGGATTCATATTCCCGACGGACTGGCCAGGGACGTGCCCGCGTATTGCGATGCTTACGAAAAGGGAATCTATGACGCCGGAGGCATCGACCTGCAGATCCTCGGCCTCGGATCGGACGGGCACCTTGGTTTCAACGAACCCGGTTCCTCGCTCTCTTCGCACACCCGCATTAAAACGCTCACCGAGCGGACCCGGAACGATAATGCGCGCTACTTCACCGATGACCGGGAAGTTCCGCATCACGTGATCACAATGGGGCTCGGCACCATTATGAACAGCCGGATGTGCCTGCTGCTGGCCTTTGGTAAACGAAAAGCGCAAGCGGTGGCAGAAAGCGTGGAAGGACCGGTGACGGCCTCGGTACCAGGCTCGCTTTTGCAATTCCATTCACGGGCGAAGGTGCTTCTCGACGCCGAAGCGGCATCGTTGCTCACCCGGGCCGACTATTACCAATGGGTCTATAAAAACAAACCACCATGGCAGAGCGATCTTTAACTCCCTCTCACAATTTCATGCGCGATGTCGCAGATAATTTTCCGTTGCTCGGCACAATGGTCGATGCGAAACGCTATGGTAGCGGACACATCAATGATACGTTCGTCGCAAACTTCGCCAGGCCAGGGGGCGGTTACGCTACATCTTCCAGCGCAACGGATGCTATTTTCCCCAATCCGGCGGGAATAGTGATGAGTTTTGAGCCTCATCCGGTCCCACTCTTGAGCCACTAAGTTTCCGTCGTATTTTCCATAGGCTCCCTCGGGTGGCAAAAAGAGTCCAGTTCGAAGCTCCGAAATCGGAACTCCCGTAGATTGCGACCAAGTCTTCGCTAGGTGGATTTGCTGTTAACCGAGAACGATTCCCTGTAAAGAGAAGCGCCCGAATTGATAGGATTCGAACCGTTACAACCCACTTCGCCAACCGCTTTACGATTTTCGTAAACCAGAGAATCGATTTTAAATGAGGTGCGCCTAATGAGCTTGGACCTGTTTCCCTAATAAGTTGACTACACAGCGTCCGGAAGTTGAGGGCCACCGTTCGAGGACCGTCTAGCTTTGAGCCCGGCGGCGGAGACGTTGCACCAAGCCGAGCAAACCGACGCCGCCCGCTACGAGTGCCCAGGTTTGCGGCTCGGGCACCGACGCCAGGTAGAGCAGATCCAGAGCGTTCCCG
>Ga0316226_1000435_pt1 | contig 57160 bp, 52 predicted proteins | sample TBH18017metaG_FD_206009 | JGI IMG/M metagenome (GOLD analysis project Ga0316226, IMG submission 206009) | Freshwater microbial communities from Trout Bog Lake, Wisconsin, USA - TBH18017 | ecosystem: Environmental > Aquatic > Freshwater > Lake > Hypolimnion/Profundal zone | place: USA: Wisconsin...
AGGCATTTCCCGCAAACGGCAATGTCGGGGCTTATCTCGGTGATGTCGTTCGAAACATCATGGCTTTTGAGGATCTCAAAAGTTGCGTGCTTTTCAAACTGAATTTCTTCGGTTAGAATGCTGTCAACTGATGCTGCCTGCGGGGCTTCAGTTTTAAGAGCAGACAGGAAAGCATTTAAATCCGGCGATTTTCCTGAAACCCGGATCTGCACGTTTTCATTCGTATTCCTGACCCAGCCTGTAAGATTATGCCTGAGCGCAATGCGGTATACGAAGGGCCTGTACCCAACGCCCTGTATCAACCCGGTTACTGTTACCTGTATTGTTGAAATGCCCATCCGAAGAAATACTTTCAGAAATGTAAAAATATATATATTTATACTTTCTTAAAGAACTATGCTCACATTTCTCACAGGTTTCATTGCCAGCGTGGCCCATGTGGTTACCGGCCCCGATCATCTTGCAGCAGTAACTCCCCTTGCCATCGACAGCAGGAAAAAGTCATGGATGATCGGATTTTCCTGGGGATTGGGACATACCCTCGGCATGCTTATGATCGGTGCGTTGTTTATACTCTTCAGGGCATACCTGCCTGTTGAGGCAATATCGAAGCATAGCGATACAGTGATAGGAGTCCTCCTGATAGGGATAGGATGCTGGGCAATTCTAAGGATCTGGCTTCATCACACCCACGGCAACAGGCCGCATTCCCACTTTCATACAAAGCCATTCCTTTACCCGCATATCCATAAGCATACCCATGAACACAGCCTTGAACATCATTCCCCGGATATCACGGAACATGATCATGAGCATGCAGGAGTTGTTAAAAGAAATGCATTAACAGCCTTGCTTATTGGTACAATCCACGGATTTGCAGGCTTCAGCCACCTCTTCGCACTCCTGCCTTCATTAGCCTTGCCCAGCGTAATGGCTTCGGTGATCTATGTCTCGGCTTTTGCACTTGGAACAATCCTCACCATGGTACTTTTCGCCCTCATCCTCGGGGTGGTCGCATACAAAGCGGTAATTGAAAACAGGCAGGCCTTCCTGAAATGGTTTACATTTACCGGTGGTATCCTGGCAGTAGCAATAGGAGTGTGGTGGATCATCCACCCGTTCTGACAGTTTAGAGGATGAACGCCAGAAGCAATCCTGCCGTAACCGCGCTGCCGATGATCCCTGCGATATTCGGCGCCATGGCATGGCTGATGAGGTGGTTCGTCGAATCTTCCTTTTGACCCATTTCGTGAGCTACCCTGGCTGAATCGGGAACAGCGGCAACACCTGCGGCTCCGATGAGCGGATTGATCTGGTTCTCCTTTTTCAGGAAGAGGTTCATCACTTTGGCAAAAATGATCCCGCCTGCAGTGGCTACCATGAACGACATGGCCCCGAGCAGGAAGATCAGTATGGATTCCCATTTAAGGAAGACATCGGCCTGTGTGGAAGCTCCGACGGTGATCCCGATAAGTATGACCACAATATCGATCAGAACGGTTGAAACAGTTCCGGCAAGTTGTTTGGTAAGTCCTGACTCTCTGAGGATATTCCCGAAGAAGAACATTCCAAGCAGGGGAAGGGATGCGGGTGCGACAAAAGCTGTCAGTAATAAAAACGCCAGTGGAAAAGCAATCTTTTCATTACGGCTGACAGTCCTTTGGGGCTTCATCCTGATGAGCCTTTCCTTTTTGGTGGTCAGAAGTTTCATGATAGGCGGCTGTATCACTGCCACAAGCGACATATACAGGTAAGCTGCAATGGCAATGGGTCCTATCAGCCCCTGAACTTTTGCAGCTTCAACCGAGTTCTTGAGTCCGGCTGCAAGCTGGGAGGTCAGGAAGATCGCGGTGTTCCCGTCGGCGCCACCGATGATGGCAATGGAAGCTGCATGGGCAACAGGGAAGCCTATAATAATAGCCCCGAGAAAAGTTACAAGGATGCCAACCTGGGCCGCAGCCCCGAGAATGATGAGCTTGGGATTGGCTATCATTGGTGAAAGGTCTACCATTGCGCCAAGGCCCAGAAATATAAGTGCGGGATATATGCCCTTCAGCACGCCAAAAAATAAATAATGAAGAATGCTGCCTTCAGCATAAATTCCCAAAGGATATGGAGTGGAATGCATGAAAGGGATGTTGCCTATCACTATTCCCACCGCCAGAGGGATAAGAAGTATAGGCTTAAGGTTAAATTTTATGGCAAGGACGATCAGCACCAGGCCCACCAGGATCATGATGCCATTGTCCCAATAGAGGTTCGAAAAACCGGTATCGGCCCAAATTCCTTTTAAAAGATCGGTAATCAGCAGGAGTTTCATAAGCAACGGGCTTTATTCGATTTCCACTAAAACTTCGTTCTGGGCTACGGTCTGCCCGGGTTTCACATTCACCGCCCTGATGGTTCCGTCTTTTTCAGAGAGCACATTGTTCTCCATTTTCATAGCTTCCATGGTAAGGAGTTTCTGTCCCATCGTGACTTTTTCGCCGGTCTTAACAAGTACCGAAATAATGGTGCCTGGCAGCGGAGCTTTGATCGCTATATTGCTGGTCTGGGATGCGCTTTTCGGTATCCTTGATTCTTTGGGGGATGGCTTCGGAGGTTCTGCACGGACCAGGGTGGGGGTTTTCGTCATCTTCAGCTCCCGCTGAACTTCCACATCAAACAAGGTACCGTTCACTTCAACCTTGGCGGTATTCTCTTCAAAGCCGAGGATCTCGACCTCGTAACTGTTACCGTTTATCGTAAATGAAAATTTTTTCATACTTTAAATTCTGTTTACTATTATTTTCGCTACCTCGCTTCTCGCTACCTCGCTACCTGTATTACCAGTGTTTCATTACATTGTAGATGTTGTAGAACTTGCTGCTCCAGGGAGAGTAGGTGCGCGACACTTTCTTGATGGTCATCACATATTTCTCCTGGTCGTGCAACTCCGAAAAGAAAAGAAAGAGAGCCGCTGCAATAGCTGCATTCTCCTCGCCTGTCATTACCGGTTTAACCTGTACCGCACTCTTGGGCGGGGCCTGTTCTTTCATCCGCCTGGTCCTGATGAGGTCCCGGATAGAATGAAATCGCACCACGGCAAACGCCATCAGTGACAAAGCCAGCAGGACAATGCAGTATCCCAATATCGAAACGATCAGGGTATGACTGTCGATCAGGCTCGGATCAAAGGTGATTGAGAGTAACTTCATATCGCAGTGGTTTTACAATGGAATATTGCTGTGTTTCTTGGGAGGAAGGGTTTCCTTCTTGGTCTGCAGGGTCTGAAGAGCGCGTATAATCCTGAACCTGGTGTTTCGCGGTTCGATCACATCATCGATATAGCCATAACGTGCAGCATCATAAGGATTGGCAAATTTATCCCGGTATTCGGTTTCCTTTTCGTTCATGTATTTGACCTTTTCCCTGGGATCCTGTATCTCGCTGATCTTTTTTCCTTCGAGAATCTCGATAGCGCCTTTGGGACCCATTACTGCGATCTCTGCCGATGGCCATGCGTAGTTGATATCGGCGCGCAGCTGCTTGCAGCCCATCACGTCATGAGCCCCTCCGTATGATTTGCGAAGGGTGATGGTGATCTTGGGCACGGTGGCTTCTCCATATGCGAATAATAATTTTGCACCGTGGATGATGATTCCCCCGTATTCCTGCAGGCTGCCCGGAAGGAAGCCGGGTACGTCGACCAAGGTGATGATCGGTATGTTGAATGCGTCGCAGAACCTTACAAAACGAGCGGCTTTACGGGAGGCTTCGATATCGAGCACACCGGCAAGGTAGTTGGGCTGGTTGGCCACTATCCCGCAGGAGATGCCATTGAAACGGGCAAATCCAACAACTATATTTTTTGCGTAATGCTGGTGGACTTCCATGAATTCATGGTCGTCGACCACCAGGTAAATGACATCCTTCACATCATAAGGCTGGTTGGAATTCGCAGGTATGATCTCGTTCAGCGCATCTTCAATACGGTCAATGGGATCAAGGCATTCAGCCTGGGGAGGGTCCTCGAGGTTGTTCTGCGGTAAATAGGATAACAGCTTGCGGATCATCAGCAGCCCTTCGTCCTCATTCCCTACCCTGAAATGCGCAACGCCTGATTTTGTCGAATGAACGGTAGCGCCTCCCAGATCCTCGGTAGTGATATCTTCTCCAGTCACAGTCTTGGTAACTTTAGGACCGGTCACGAACATATAACTGGTCTTCTCACTCATGATCACGAAATCGGTGAGGGCAGGGGAGTAAACAGCTCCGCCCGCACAGGGGCCGAATATTGCGGATATCTGGGGAACCACTCCCGAAGCAGCTATATTGCGCATAAAGATCTCGGCATATCCTGCAAGGCTGTTCACGCCTTCCTGTATACGGGCGCCTCCGCTGTCGTTGATTCCAATCACAGGAGCCCCGACCTTTACGGCCTGGTCCATGATCTTGCAGATCTTGCGTGCAAAAGTCTCAGAAAGGGAACCCCCGAAAACAGTGAAATCCTGTGCGAACACAAATACCACGCGGCCGTCTATGGTCCCGCGGCCGGTTACAACCCCGTCGCCCATGTAATGCTCGTTCTCCAGACCGAAGTCGGTACAACGGTGGGTCACGAACATATCGTATTCCTCGAAACTGCCTTCATCAAGGACTTTCTCTATCCTTTCACGGGCAGTAAATTTCCCTTTTTTGTGCTGGGATTTAATGCGTTCTTCACCGCCTCCCATCCTGGCCTGCTCGCGCTTGCTGAGCAATTCCTCTATGTGATTCTGTTTCATAATTAACAGTGTGAATAAAATAACAAACGAAAAGTACCGCAATTTAGCAAAAATTTTGTTTCTTTGTCTGGATCAGTGAGTAAAATAAGAAAAATTATTCAATGAGAATGATCATTTTACTCGAAATTTGCTATTAATTTAATCAGTAACTTTGCAATTGTTAATTAAATAACAAAACATTGTCGATGACAATCCCGGGTTTCCCCGGCCCCGGGTATCATGAACAAATTTGGAAAGAAATTCGGGGAAAGAAATAAAATAACAATCCCGGTTAAACCCCGAATCCGGGTCCCCTGTGAAATTTCAGGTTATTCTTACGGGGAAACCAATTTAAACCTCTGACCCATGACCCGCCGGAAACTTTTAATAAGGGATCTTACCCTGCGCGACGGACAACAGTCCCTGTTTGCAACACGAATGACCCAGGAGCAGGTCGACCGTGTACTGCCGTTCTATAAAGACGCTAAATTTTACGCAATGGAAGTATGGGGAGGCGCGGTGCCCGACAGCATCATGCGCTACCTCCAGGAAAACCCGTGGACCAGGCTTGAAAAAATAAAGCAGGCGGTAGGCGATGTCTCAAAGCTTACAGCACTTTCACGCGGCCGCAACCTGTTTGGCTACAATCCATATCCCGACGAAGTCATTGAAGGCTTCAACCGCAATGCAGTGCGCTCAGGCATTGGGATCATGAGGATATTCGACGCACTGAACGATGTCAATAACATGCGCTCTACCATCAGGTATGTCAAGGAAAACGGGGGTATTGCCGACTGCGCCATAAGCTTTACTGTCGATCCGAAATTCAGTACCAGGCAAAAAGTCAGGTCGTGGATGCATCTCAAGGCCCTGCCGCATGATATCTTTACAACCGAATATTTCATGGAGAAGGCCAAGCAGCTTGAAGCCCTTGGCGCCGACATGATAAGCATCAAAGATATGGCAGGATTGATTCCACCACTGCAATCGGGCGAAATGATCGGCAGGATGAAAGCCGAACTTCGCGTCCCCATTGATTTTCATACTCACTGTACCCCCGGTTACGGGCTTGCTTCAGTGCTTATGGCCATTGTCAATGGGGTGGATATCGTCGACACCAGCATCTGGCATTTTGCCGGAGGTCCCGGCGCACCTGCTTTTGAACTGGTACAGATCTTCTGCGACAAGCTTGGGATTGACACCGGCGTGAACCTTGAAGCAGTTAAAAAGATTGATGACCAGCTTAAAGACATCCGCCTTGAACTGAAACAGTTTGATACCACCCAATTCCCGAAAGAATTTGACATTACGAATTATAAACTCCCAAGGGAAGTCAACAGGCTGTTCGTACAGGCAATCTATTGTGCAAAACGCAATAACGGGGAAGGCGTTCTGCAGTCCTGCCAGGAGATAGAGAAATATTTCGGCTTCCCCGAACCTGACGAGGAGGTGAAAAGAGCCGAGATTCCCGGCGGTATGTACACCAATATGCTTGCACAGCTGAAACAGCTAAAGCTCGACCACCTTCTCCCGCGCGTGCTTGAACTCGTGCCCCTCGTTCGTATCAAATCAGGATGCCCGCCATTGGTTACCCCCACATCACAGATCGTGGGTGTGCAGGCTGTCAACTGCGTAATAGACGAGAACAAAGGCCAGGCTTTCTTCACGACGAAATCGATTCAGTTCGTGAACCTGGTCAAAGGACTTTACGGCAAAACCCCTATTCCCGTTGACCCTGATTTCAGGGAACTGCTCACCGGTGTAAGGGAAGAGACACCTTACGATACAAGAAATTACAAAAAGCAGGAGAATACTGTTTTTAAGGATTACGGTGGATTGCGACTGGCGGAAAACGAAAAGGATGAACTCCTTCTCGAACTTTTCCCGACCGTAGCGAGGGACTTCCTTCAGAACTGCGTTGAAGAAAAGTACACGACAAATATATGGGCGATTGAAGAGGAGAAGCGCCGCAAAGCCCGCGAAGCCCGTGAAGCTTACGAGCGCCTGAGTCCCGACGAAAAACAGAAACGCCTGATGGAAGGTTTGTACCATTGGTATGATGTACAAGGCTCTGAAGAGGAGGAAGCGCTGGGAAGATCTTAAAAAATGTACAAAGTACAATGTACCAAGTACAAATTAGTCAGCAGTCTGCAAATCAGATTGCTAATGAGGAATACTCCCTAACCTGAAAACTCCGGATGACCCTAAGGTTCAGGGCCTGATGAATTTCGCTTTGACGCTGCCTGCAGGACTTGTCAGCACCACGAAATACAATCCAGCGGGATACCTGCCTGCATCCAGCTCCACATTATATAGTCCCGGCTTCATAAACCCATTCAGAAGGTTGTCAACTTCCCTGCCGTTCATATCCTCAACGACAAGGCGGCAAAGCCCTCCTTTTGATATAGAAATGTGGACGGCCGACTGCCCCTTAGCCGGGTTAGGGAATATTTTAAGAATGGCATCCTGCGCAGGACTTTTTTCCATGATCTCAAGCGGACGGGTTACCGACTGTGTAAGCCCCTGCTGAACCACAGCTTTGTATAGTGAGTCATTATGGTAGGCTACAATACTGAAGTTGCAGTTTTCGGGAATCCAGGAAGTGTCGATGAAAAAAGAACAACTTTTAACAAGGGCTTGCATGGAAGGCCAGTTTGGCCCTATCAGGGAATCACCCGCTACATCATACACCACATCCCTGATCACCCATTGATTGATGTAATTGTGGCGTAATGGAAGCCCTGACGGATCGTCAGGTGTGGAACAGCCTTCGAAGATCCGGTGCAGGTGTTTCAGATTGTTTTCAGTAACAAATACATTGAGATAATAAGCGCCGGGCAAATTATTCCCCAGGTTGGTCAGGGTCATCGTGAAATCAACCTTGCGGGTTACAGGATCCCATGTTTTTGACGATATCTGGATACTTACCGGCGCCTGTGAATGAGTGCTGTACCTCGAATTAACCGAATCCTGGAGTTGTGCTGCTGAGATGTCGTACCCATTGCCATCCATGAACCCGCTGGGTTCATGCTCTGAGCGGAAGTAATCATAAATTTTATAACCATGGTATGATTTGTACCCGGAACCTGGCCCATGAAGGGCAATGATGATTGTTCTTGGGAACAGGGGAGCGATAAAATTTCCTAAAACGGAATCCATGCAGCTGCATGAGCCGCAATCAGTACTCGTGAGGTCGTAAATCACCACGTTCCTTGGATTCTGAGCCTGGCTGAACACGGAAGACATGATGATCAGCATCAGTGTAATCAACTTTTTCATAGGATTGTATCCTTTAATAGTATCGATTGTAAAGTTAATCAATACATGCCTGAAAAGCAAGTGATTTGAAAAATGACAGTATAAGTACTTGACATTTGCCGATTTTTTATTAAATTTAGGGTTCAAACTCACAGGTTATGAAAAAGCTACTGACTCTTTTTATTTTACTCTTCTTTGCAGGAGCTAACATGGCTTATGCCATAGATATAAGCTTTGCCCAGAAGATCTCGGGGGTATGGCAGACAGTGCCCAGCGGAAGTACAATATATGTTTACTGCCGGCAGGATTCTGCGATTGATACGTATTTTGGAGTTAAAAACAATACAAGCCAGGCATTATGTATCTGGATGATGAAAGCTTATGTTCAACAGCCCCTGGATACCTTTAATGATGTTTTTTGCTGGGATAACTGTTACCCGAAACAAACCAAAAAATCAGCCGGGTGTATAACATATAATTCGGGACAGGCAAGGTATATGGATTGCCGGGTTGAATTTGACCCGATAGGCAAGCCATGTGAGTGCATCATGAAATATTCCTTCTGGCCCACCGGGATTGCTGATACAGCCTGGGTTTTAGTTCATTTTGTCTCCAGGCCTATGGGTGTTGAAAACCCCCTGTACCCTGCCTGTGCTGAGGTTTCACCAAATCCTTCAGACGGGAAGCTTTCATTTTCGGTCCCGGGCGCCAACAAGTCATTTTCCTGTATCATCGTTACCGACATCCTGGGCAAGCGGGTCAAAACCATTGGAATTTCTCCGGGTGCAAACCAAGTCAATGCTGATTTGTCAGAGCTTCCAGATGGAATTTACCTGTACTTTGTTCAATCACAAAACAGGACGGGAATAGTCAGGAAACTTGTTATCAAGCATTAGATCTTTTCGCTACCTCGCTACCTCGCTTCTCGCAATTTGTTTTCGCTACCTCACTACCTCGCTTCTCGCTACTTCTTAGTCAGGCTCAGCCTGTAGTACTGCCATGATGAATAAACCGCTTTGACAGTTACCACAGCTGATGTATCAACCACAAATTCACTCAACCCTATAGGGTGAAGAGGCGTTAACCAGTCATAGGTGTATCCCAGCCTGGTCCATGGGAAAGCGCTGGTGGTGGTTGTGTCATATTTATTTTTAATCTCATTATTGAACCAGTCGCGGTAACCCTGGCTGACCCAGGAAGGAAAATACAAATTAGCTTCATGGTCGGTGATCTCAGGGTCGGGTGTGGGACGGAAGAGGTTTTCGGGGTAGACCCAGTATTCGACAAAGAAATTATTTTTGGTGTCGGGAGGCATCCCCAGTACCTGGGCTATCCTCAAATGCATGGCAGCACTGTCTGTGAACGAATTCTTTTTCATAAAATCCAGCATCTCGGGACAACTTGTGATCCACGACCTGTACGCCACGACATTGCTGGTTTTAATGGTCTTTCCTACAGGCCAGTAAACTGTCGAGGACTGCTTCATCCATGAAACCACCAGCAGGCGAGGCCTTCCCACCGAATCCTTTGACCACACCAGGTTACCTTCCCCGGCCAGGCTGTCGGCATAATAGTTGATTGCAATCAGGCTGCGGAATATTTCCCAGGGTTCGGCAACCTTAGTATCGATAACCGCCAGATTGTATTGTTTTTTCAGGGCAGCCATATCCGGACCGGAAACTGGTATATAAGGAGTATCATCTGATTTTTTGCATGCGGATATCACTACCAGCGATGCGAACAGAATGCAGGTACAAGCTTGTACATTTTTCATATCTGGTTATTTTTAATGTATTTAAATAATTTCGCTATTTCGCTTCTCGCTACCTCGCTACCTGAATTTTCGCTATTTCGCTTCTCGCTACCTCGCTACCTGAATTTCGCTACCTCCCTTCTCACTACCTCGCTACCTCGCTACCTGAATTTTCGCTATTTCGCTATTTCGCTTCTCGCTACCTCGCTACCTGAATTTCGCTACCTCGCTACCTCCTTTTCGCCCTCAGGTACTGGTTGGGCCACACAATATCATCGCCGAGTTCGGAAGCCGCATGAAGCGGGAAATAAGGGTCGCGCAGAAATTCCCTGCCCATCAGCACCAGGTCTGCCTGTCCATTTTCAAGAATGCTTTCAGCCTGGGCCGCAGTAGTGATCATCCCGACCGCCCCGGTAAGAATTCCGGTCTCTTTCCTTACAGTTTCTGAGAACCCCACCTGGTACCCGGGGCCCAGCGGGATCTTCACCCCGGGTATAAGCCCGCCCGAAGAACAGTCCATAAGGTCGACCCCCATTCCCATGAGTATGCGCACCAGGGCCACAGATTCGGCAACATTCCATCCGCCATCCGCCCAGTCGGTACATGAAATTCTTACGAACAGAGGATAATTTTCAGGTATGCTGTTCCTGATCCCCCCGGTAACTCGGATCAGTAAACGGATCCGGTTCTCAAATGACCCGCCGTAATCATCGGTCCTCGTATTGCTCAGGGGCGAAAGGAACTGGTGAACCAGGTAGCCATGGGCTGCATGGATCTCGATCACCTTAAACCCGGCTTCAACCGATCGTATCGCGGCAGCTATGAAATCATGAACGACTTTTTCAATGCCTTCTTCACTTAATGCGGATGGCATCGCGGCTTCGTTTGAAAACCTGATGGCGCTTGGCGCAACGCATACCCATCCGCCTTCAGCCTGGCTTAACAGCCGCTCACCCTTCCAGGGCGCCACATTACTTGCTTTCCTTCCGGCATGTGCCAGCTGAACGCCCGGAACCACGCCTTGTGAGACAATGAAGCTGGTGATCCTCTTTAAAAAGGGAATATGCTCATCTTTCCAGATACCTATATCGTCAGTTGAAATGCGCCCTTCGGGAGATACCGCTGTGGCCTCTGTAATGACCATGGCAACACCGCCAGCCGCCCGGCTTCCAAGATGTACCAGGTGCCAGTCGTTTGCAAAACCGTCAGTTCCCGAATACTGGCACATGGGCGAAACCACGAGACGGTTCCTTATTTCGATCCCCCTGATATTGATTTTACTGAACAGATGACTCATGCGGATTATTTAAGTAAAACTTTCACCGCCGGTGATGATTTTCCCCGGCTGTCGTTAATCAAAATTATGTAAAGTCCCGAAGGCAATCCATTCCGTTCAAGGGTGACAGAATTACCACGAAAACTACCGCTGATAACAGGCCGTCCAAGAGGATCAAGGATAGCGTAACGATAAATTTCGTTACCGGATTTTCCTGCAACACTGAGAGAAAAACACCCGTCTGCAGGATTAGGCAGGACCCTGGCACCAGCCATTCCAGCTCTTTCATCAACTCCTGTACCGCTGCATTCAACAACTACCGGATTGCCCCAGGCTTCACTTCCCTTGCGATAGTATTTCAGCTCCAGCAATTCCCCGGTAGAATGACCTTCTGATGTAAATCCTGTCATGCCCAGGCCCGGGGCAAAATAATAATTCCCTGGAACCAGTACCCCGCCGCCGCCACCTGACTTCCAGCAGCTGTCTATGGGATAATACCAGAATTCACCATAGCGTGAAAAGGATACAGTGCGCGAATTATACTGCCGATAAAGGAACTGGTGAAGCCAAACCCCGTCTTTCTCCCCGGGTAGCTTCAGCAGGAAAATACTGTCCTGTGAAGAGGAAAAATTATATTGCCAGTCCACGGTATCGGTATAAGAAGTGTCGACAGGGTATTCCCAAACATGTTGAACACGCATGCATCTCCTGAATTTGTAAGTGACGCTGCCTGAATCGGCAGCCCAGGATACGGCGAGCACTTTCCGGATCTCGGTGGTGTCAAAATGCCGGGGATATGCAATGTCTTTCCGGTGATAATAATGGAACTCATCCCCGGCCGCAAAATTATAGATGTCTTTTGCTTGCAAACACTGCTCGAAACCCAGGTTCACAGCTGATTTGCCCGCCAGGGTATAATGCGCCCTGATCTCCGGGATATAATACAGGTCGGGGAGCTGGGATAAACCGAAATGCTTTGAAAGCTTTATAACCCCATCGACAGTACCGGCATTATCCTTAAGCGAAATGTATTTTACGGAATCGATGATCCCCATGATAGTGTCTGTCCTGATATCAAAAACCTTTGCAGTGATAAGATTCCCTGCCTGGGGATGATAAAAGTCCCAGCTTACATTCAGGCCTGCCCCGGTGTTTATCCAGAGTGAGTCGCCCGTCTTGTTGAAAAAGCAAAACCGGCCGTCGGCTTTCCCGATTATTTTTTCCCCCATAACAGAACCATGAAGGCTGTCGAGGCAGTTCCCTGAATCCCCCCTCAGAACGAGATACGAAAAATAAATCGTATCCCGGTCAGCTGCAGCAATAGCTGAATCCAGCCTGAATGCAGCCATTTTCATACTTGTATCAGCAAAAAAAGTCTTTCCTTCCGAACATATATTTCTCCAGTTCTGGGAATACACCATTGAAGGAAGCAGAAACAGAATAATCAAAATCCGGCGGTTCATGACAGAAGTATTAAGCTGTTCAAGATACGAAAATATTCATTATAATGTACCCGTTCTGTCCGGATTTATATTATTTTTTTTTCTTCCTTTAATCAATCCAGGGGAAAAAGAAATCCATTTATATTTACAGGCAAAATCCATCTGCTATGAAAAAGAACCTTACCCGCCGCGAAGCTTTGAAAACCCTTGGATTGACAATAGGTGGAGCAGCTATCGGTTTCAAGGGGTTCACCCAGGTCAGTGACAATGTTTACGAATACCCTCTTGGCCTCGACGAGGTCTTCAAGCCCATAGAGAACCCGCTCGGCAGGCCTATTACTGCCATCACCTGCGGAGCCGGGAACAGGGGAAACGTCTACGGGGGGTATGCTGCGAATTTCCCGGATCAGATCAAAATAATCGGGGTTGCCGAACCCATCCAACTCAGGAATGAACGCTATACAAAGGTACACCAGATCACCGAAGGGAACAGGTTTAAAACCTGGGAGGACGTCTTCAGCAGGCCTAAATTCGCAGATGTCATCATCATCACTATGCCCGACAACCTGCATTATGAACCTTGCATGAAAGCCCTTTCTATGGGTTATGATGTGTTGCTCGAAAAACCCATGGCACAGACCGAACAGGAATGCAGGAATATCCTCGCAATGGTCAAAAAAACAGGACGAATAGTCGCCATCTGCCATGTGCTTCGTTACACCCCTTATTTTATGAAAATGAAGAAGCTGATCGGGGAAGGCGCAATAGGTGAACTCGTCAGCTTCCAGCATATGGAGCCCATCTACCATATTCATATGTCACATTCCTATGTGCGGGGTAACTGGCATAATTCAAAGGCAACCACGCCGATTATACTTGCAAAATCCTGCCATGATCTCGATATTTTACGGTGGATGATAGGGAAACCATGCCAGAACATAGTCGCCATGGGAGACCTAAAATGGTTCAGGAAGGAAAACGCACCTGCCGGAAGCACCGACCGCTGCATGAACGGTTGCACCGCAGAAGCTGATTGTCCCTATTCGGCCCTGAAGGTTTACGGTGGTTCAAGAGACTGGACATATGTGTTCGACCTTCCCGATGATAAGGACAAGCAGCAGGAAGCCGTTATGGAATATCTCCGCACTACCAATTACGGACGCTGTGTTTACCGCATGGATAATGACCAGCCCGACCATTACATCACTTCTATACAGTTCGAAAACAATATCACTGCAAACTTCTCGATGGAAGCTTTCACATCATACGGCGGACGCCGTACCAGGGTCATGGGATCCATGGGCGACATGGTCGGAGATATGGAGGAACTTAACCTCACCGATTTCAGGACGAAGAAAACCATTAAAATGGTCCCCGCTGCCGAAGACAAAGACAAGCTGGCCAGCAGTGGCCACGGAGGAGGCGACTGGAGCCTGATGAGGGATTTTGTACAGGCCGTTGCTAACAATGATCCCAAATACCTGACTTCCACCATCGACCAGAGCATCGAAAGCCATGTGATGGGTTTTGCAGCCGAAAAAAGCAGGCTCTGCGGGACTATCGTTCAGGTAAGAATGTAAGCGGGATAAAATACGAACGCCCCGCGAAGGGGGCGTTCAAGCTTTCTTGCTTTTATCCGTTTAACGGATCTTTTTATTGAGCCGTGGGCTCTCTGAACCGTACTAAGGTCATCCCTTAGCGCGCACAAAAATTAAATTTTGTAATCTGTTTCTCTTTCTTTTATCAGATTGGTTCTGCTGCAAATGTAATCTGCCCGGAAGCTCTTGTCAAGAGGTTTTAACAATAATTAACAAACAAAGTTATTAACCGTTGTATGTAAATATATGTATGCAAATAAGATTAAGTAAGTTACGATGACATTTCCTGAAAATTTGCTGCCCGGGATAATTTTTTACCCCTCTTTTTAGTTTTTATTTAGAATTATTATAAATTTGTAAAAGAATCTTTTTTCAATGGACAAGGTAGTACAAAATGCGCTTGAAGCGATCCGCGGGATCGAAAGTAACATGACCCTGATGCTTGGAGGTTTCGGCCTCTGCGGTATCCCCGAAAACTGTATTGCGGCACTGGCCGCTTCGGATATCACAGGGCTTACCTGCATCTCTAACAATGCAGGTGTTGACGGCTTCGGGCTGGGTATGCTTTTACGAAAACACCAGATCAGGAAAATGATCTCATCCTATGTGGGTGAGAACAAAGAATTTGAACGCCAGCTTCTTAGTGGTGAACTTGAAGTCGAACTGATTCCCCAGGGAACTCTTGCCGAACGTTGCCGTGCAGGAGGAGCAGGGATCCCGGCATTTTTTGTCCCGGCTGGTTTCGGCACCGAGGTAGCCGATGGAAAACCGGTCAGGGAGTTCGATGGGAAGATGTACCTCGAAGAACGCTGGCTGAAAGCTGATTTTTCAATTGTTAAAGCCTGGAAGGGAGATACCAGCGGCAACCTGGTTTACAGGAATGTAGCCAACAACTTCAACCAGGCCATGGCTATGGCCGGCAGGATAACGATTGCAGAAGTTGAGGAACTGGTTCCTGTTGGCAGCCTGGATCCCAATCATATCCACACCCCGGGAGTCTTCGTGCAAAGGATCTTCCAGGGAAGTAATTATGAAAAGAGAATAGAATTCATTACCACACGGGACTAAAAGGGAATCGTAGATCGTCAATCGTCATTGAAATCGTCAATCGCAAAATCGTACATCGTAAATCAAGCATATGGCTTTAGACAAGAACGGAATAGCAAAACGGATTGCACAGGAGCTTCACGACGGGTATTATGTGAATCTCGGGATAGGAATCCCTACACTGGTTGCAAATTACGTCCCCAAAGGCATGCAGATCATTCTGCAGTCAGAGAACGGCCTTCTCGGAATAGGCCCCTTCCCCACTAAAGAAGAAGTGGATCCCGACCTGATAAATGCAGGAAAACAGACTATCACCGCTCTGCCGGGAGCGGCATTCTTCGACTCAGCTATGAGCTTTGCCATGATCAGGGGAGGCCATATTGACCTTACTGTTCTCGGGGCCTTTGAGGTTTCCGAAACCGGCGACATTTCCAGCTGGAAGATTCCCGGTAAACTGGTCAAGGGAATGGGAGGCGCCATGGACCTTGTGGCTTCTGCAAAGAATATCATTGTAGCTATGATGCATACCAACCCCCAGGGGGAATCAAAACTGCTGAAGAAATGCACTTTACCGCTTACAGGTGTCGGCGTCGTGAAACGAATTGTGTCCGACCTGGCAGTCCTGGATGTCACCCCTGACGGTTTTAAACTTCTTGAACGAGCTCCCGGTGTTACCGTCGATCAGATCAAAGCCGCCACCGAAGGCCGCCTCATCGTCGAAGGCGACATCCCCGAAATAAACATTTAAATTTCACTACTTCGCTTCTCGCTACCTAAAAATTAAAGTATGCCCCATTATCATAAACTCGGCCAGATCCCGCCAAAGCGCCACATCACTTTCACTAAGCCCGGAGGGGGATTGTATGCAGAGCAGCTGGTTTCGACCGAGGGTTTTTCCGAGCTGTACTCACTGGTATACCATTGCAGTCCTCCGACCCAGGTTCTCCGAATAGACCCTGCATATTCAGTGGCCCCGGAAATTGCCGATCCCGACAATATGCAGCACCGACTGCTTAAAGGCTTTGATGTGCCTGCTGCAGGAGATTACTTTGAAAGCAGGATACCCGTCCTGGTCAATGCCGACTGCCAGATCAGTCTTGCAGCCCCGGGCGATTCCATGACTGACTATTTCTTCAAGAATTCAGGAGCCGATGAGATGATCTTTGTCCACAAGGGAGAAGGCATGCTTAAAACCATGTACGGGAACCTGGAATTCAAACCCGGCGACCACCTTGTAATACCCCGCGGAGTTATTTACCTGTTCGAATTCACATCCGCAGACAACAGGCTGTTTATCGTTGAATCAACACAGCCCCTGAGGTTTCCCAAACGTTATATGAATAAAGCAGGGCAGCTGCTCGAACATTCTCCTTTTTATGAACGTGACATACGCAAGCCCGATGACCTCGAGACTCACGAGGAGAAAGGTGATTTCCTGGTTAAGATAAAGCGTGAAGGAAGAATCTGGCCCTACCATTTTGGAACGCATCCTTTTGACCTGGTCGGCTGGGATGGATATCATTATCCCTATGCCTTGTCAATCCACGATTTTGAGCCTATAACCGGCCGCCTGCATCAGCCACCCCCGGTCCACCAGACCTTCGAAACCCCGGGTTTCGTGGTTTGCGCCTTCGTGCCAAGGCTTTATGATTACCACCCTTTGGCAATCCCTGCACCATACAATCACAGCAATGTGGATTCGGATGAGGTGCTTTATTACGTAGACGGTGATTTCATGAGCCGGAACAACATCAAACCCGGCTTTATCACTTTGCATCCCAAAGGCATTGTACATGGTCCCCACCCCGGCGCTGCTGAACGCAGTATAGGAGCAAAGGAAACAAAAGAACTGGCCGTAATGGTCGATACCTTCAGGCCGCTGATGATCACGAAGCAGGCCCTGGAAATAGAAGACCCTGATTATTGGCGGTCATGGCTGGAGAAAGATTGAATTTTAAACGGAATAATCGAATACTCGTTCGGCGAAGCTGTAATGAGCACACAAATGAAATTAACAATTGGTGCGAATAATAACGAATGTTGAATTTTGAATGATTTTATCAAATTCTCAAATCATAATTCGTTATTCAATTATTCGAGTATTCATTTTTATATTAAAGTGTTAACCTTTTAATTAATAAATATGTCAACAAACACCCCCACCGATTTCCTTCCCATCAACGGAACCGATTATATTGAATTCTATGTAGGAAATGCCAAACAGGCAGCCCATTATTACCAGGCAGCCTTCGGATTTCAGCCCCTGGCTTATGCAGGACTTGAAACCGGGCTGAAAGACCGGACTTCATATGTGCTGAGGCAGGACAAGATCACTTTTGTGCTGACCACTGCCCTGGCCCCCGATAGTCTCATTGCCGAACATTGCAAACTGCATGGCGATGGCATTAAAGTCATCGCCCTTTGGGTCGACGATGCGAAAAAATCCTTCGATGAAACAGTCCGGCGCGGAGCAAAACCATACCTGGAACCCATGCCGCACAAAGATGAAAACGGGGAGGTGGTGATTTCGGGCATTCATACCTACGGTGAAACCGTTCATATTTTTGTTGAAAGAAAAAACTACAAGGGTATTTTCCTCCCCGGGTTCATTAAGTGGGATCCGGTGTATAAACCAGCTTCAGTTGGTTTGAAGTATGTGGATCACCTGGTGGGAAATGTCAACTGGGGTGAAATGAACACCTGGGTTGAATTTTATCATAACGTCATGGGATTTAACCAGCTGATCTCCTTCGACGATAAAGACATCTCAACCGAATATACGGCCTTGATGAGCAAGGTCATGGCCAGCAGCAACATGTATATCAAATTCCCCCTGAACGAACCCGCTCACGGGAAGAAAAAATCCCAGATCGAAGAATATATAGAGTTCTATCGAGGTGCAGGTGCCCAGCATGCGGCCCTGGCAACGGATAATATCCTGGCAACAGTGGCTGAATTGAAAAGCAGGGGTGTTGAATTTCTAAGAGTGCCCGATGCCTATTATGATACGCTGATGGACAGGGTGGGCAAGATCGATGAACTCCTGGCTCCGATCAAAGAACAGGGCATCCTGGTTGACCGCGATGAAGACGGTTACCTCCTCCAGATATTCAGCAAACCAGTGCAGGACAGGCCTACTGTTTTCTTTGAAATTATTCAGCGCAAGGGAGCCAAATCCTTTGGCAAAGGAAATTTCAAAGCCCTGTTTGAATCGATAGAGCTGGAGCAGGGGAAAAGGGGAACACTTTAAGGAATTGACGATTGGACGAGTTACGAGTTCAGATTGAAGTTATTGATTTCCGATTTCCGATTCTGATAATTTATTCGTCAATCCACTATAGTAAAATTCAATCGAAACTTTACAATCGTCCAATCGTAAATTAGTTATGCTGCCTGCACTGAAAATGAAGAAATATGGATAAAAAAATAGATTCATCACTCCGTTCCTGGCTGCCCGTTGAAGCAGGTAGCGATTTCCCGGTTCAGAACATCCCCTTCGGGATCTTCCGTGCAGGTGCAGGTTCTCCGCATGCCGCAACGCGCATAGGAAATACGGTGATCGACCTCTTTGCCCTTGCTGAACACGGATTTCTCGACGGGCTTGGGATCAATCCCGGGATATTCAACTTCAAATACCTGAATCCTTTGTTTGAACTGGGAAAGCAATCCTGCCGCACCCTCAGGAAACAGCTTGCCCGGATCTTCGATGAAAAAAACACAGAGGCCTGCAACAGGATCAGTTCTGCAAATGATATATTATTCAAGGTCCCGGCGGTACAGATGCTTCTTCCAGTGAAAGTGGGAGATTATACTGATTTTTATTCCAGCCTTGAACATGCCACAAATGTCGGTATCATGTTCCGCGACCCGGCCAACGCCCTGCTTCCCAATTGGAAACACCTGCCTGTAGGCTACCACGGACGAAGCTCTTCAATAGTGGTCTCGGGTACGGCCATCCACAGGCCCAAAGGACAAATAAAACCTGCAAATTCCGAAATACCTGTGTTCTGCCCTACAAGGGAACTGGATTTTGAACTGGAGATAGCCTTCATTACATCTAAGAAAACAGCCCTGGGTTCATCGGTGAGCACGGATGATGCCGAAGATCATATCATCGGCCTGCTGTTGTTCAATGACCTCTCGGCAAGGGACATACAGCGCTGGGAGTACGTGCCGCTCGGGCCATTCCTGGCCAAAAACTTCGGCTCGGTTGTTTCTCCCTGGGTGGTTACCCTGGATGCCCTGGAACCTTTCCGTGTTTCCGGGCCGGTTCAGGAACCTGAAGTGCTACCTTACCTGAAATTCAGCGGGGATCATAATTTCGATATTCAGCTGGATGTACTTTTACAGCCCGAATCACAGCCCGAAACCAGGATATGCCATTCCAACTACAGGTATATGTACTGGAACATGGCACAGCAGCTGGCCCACCAGACGGTGAACGGCTGTAATATCAATGTGGGAGACCTTTATGCATCGGGTACCGTAAGCGGGCCAACCCCTGATTCCTTCGGCTCCATGCTCGAAATCGCATGGAAGGGAACTAAACCGTTTAAAATGCCTGATGGGACTGAACGTAGTTTCATACATGACCAGGATACAATAATCATGAGAGGGTATTGCGAAAAACCAGGGCTTAGGATAGGATTCGGGGAAGTGACAACGAAGATATTACCGGCATTGTAAACCATATCGCGACTCGCGAACCGTGAATCGTGATCCGGTTCACGATTCACGGGTCACGGTTCACGGATCACGAAAAAGAAGGCATGGAAAAGGAAAACGAATATATAAGCTACAACCCCCGGGATCTCAGTATCCCGAAATTGCAGGGCCTGGTGCAGGGAGCCGTTGCCCCCAGACCGATTGCCTTCGCAAGCACTATTGATCTGCAGGGAAGACCAAATCTTTCTCCATTCAGCTTTTTTAATGTATTCGGGATGAACCCGCCCCTGCTGATATTTTCTCCGTCGCGGAGAGGACGCGAAAACACCTTAAAGGATACTTACCTGAATGTGAAAGAAATACAGGAAGTGGTCATCAACGTGGTTTCTTTCAGCATGGTACAGAAAGTCAGCGACTCAAGCGCTAATTTCCCCAGGGGGGTGAATGAATTTGAAAAAGTGGGTTTTACGATGCTCCCGTCTGACCTTGTGAAACCTTTCCGCGTAAAAGAATCTCCTGTGCAGTTTGAATGCAAAGTACTGCAGGTGATCGAGACAGGCAACCAGGGATCTGCGGGAAATCTTGTGCTTTGCGAGATCCTGAGAATTCATATAGCCCCGGCAATACTGGATGAACAGGGGAGGATAGACCCGCATAAAATTGACCTGGTGGGAAGAATGGGAAGGGATTATTATGTAAGGGCATCAGGACCGGCTTTGTTTGAAGTGCCGAAGCCTGAAGATTAAAGGGATTTGATTGCTGTTAACAGAGTGATTAATGATCACATGTTGTGCAGCAGACCGCGGTAAATTGAGCGGGAAGTTTTAATGATTGAACTCATGGAAATGAACGAGATATTGGACAAATTACCTGCACATCTGATGAGCCTGGTTATTGACCAGCCTTATGATGAATACAGCGCCCAGGACCAGGCCGTCTGGAGATACGTCATGCGTCAGAATGTAAAGTACCTTGGCAAAGTTGCTCATGGATCTTACCTTGACGGACTGAAGAAAACAGGCATCAGCATCGATAAAATTCCCAGCATGTACGGGATGAACCGTATACTCAGGGATATAGGATGGGCGGCCGTGGCGGTTGACGGGTTTATACCACCTTCGGCTTTCATGGCTTTCCAGGCTTACAATATCCTGGTGATTGCTGCCGACATCAGGCCGATAGACCAGCTGGGATATACACCGGCACCGGATATCATTCACGAGGCTGCAGGTCATGCTCCCATCATTGCAGATCCGGTTTACGCAGATTTTTTAAGACGATTCGGTGAGATCGGGTCAAAGGCCTTTTTATCCCCCCAGGATTATCAACTGTACGAGGCCATCCGCCATTTATCAATAATAAAGGCCGACCCATACTCTTCAAAAGAGGATATCGAAAATGCTGAAAAACAGCTGTCGGACTGTGCGAAAAATATGGGAGAGCCTTCGGAACTGGCAAAGATCAGGAGCCTTCACTGGTGGACGGTCGAGTACGGGCTTATAGGCGAGCTTGAAAACCCGAAGATCTACGGCGCAGGCCTTCTTTCATCCATCGCCGAAAGCGCGAACTGCCTGAAGCCGGAGGTGAAAAAGCTCCCCCTGACGGTTGAGGCGGCAAACTTCAATTTCGATATCACCGAACCCCAGCCCCAGTTGTTTGTAACTCCCGATTTTGATACTCTCAACCGGGTCCTGGATGAGTTTGCCTCTACCATGGCTCTCCGAAAGGGAGGACTCTACGGACTGAAACTGGCCATCCGCTCCGAAAACACCGCTACCTGCGTTTACAGTTCAGGCCTTGAAGTCTCAGGTACTTTCATAAAAGTACTTGAATGGAACGGTGACCCTGTTTACATCCAGACTACAGGCCCCACAAACCTGAACTTCGAAGGGAAGGAACTGGAGGGGCATGCTAAAAATTACCACAGCCAGGGCTTTGGTTCCCCTGTGGGTAAAATTCGCTACCTAAGCGTTGCCCTTGAAGATTTTTCGGAAGAAGAACTCGGGCAGGTAGGAATAACAATCGGGGATTGCGTAAACCTCGATTTCGAGTCGGGCGTACATGTGACAGGGCTTATACAACAACTTACGATCCGTGGTGGCAGGCTTATCCTTATCAGCTTTTCAAACTGCCTGGTATCCTATGAAGGAAGGGTACTGTTCGAACCTTCATGGGGCATTTATGACATGGCTGTGGGTAAAAAAATAAGTTCGGCTTACCAGGGGCCTGCCGATCCTGAAGCTTTTGGCTTAAGCTATCCTTCTCCGGCCGAAAAAACCCATAAAATAAAGCATGACGATAAGTCAGTGAAACTGCATGCCATCTACCAAAAGGTGCGCGATATCCGTGAAGACAATTGTTCTTATGCCATTCTCCCTTCACTTTGGGAGGAACTTAAGGGTGAACATTCCGGGGACTGGCTCTGTGCATTGGAGATCCTTGAAATGCTCAAACTAAAAAAGATTGAAGACGATCTGAGTAAGGAAATTACTCAATACCTTCATTCAATGCAAGCCTCGGCACCTTCACTCTCAAAACTTATAGCCGACGGGCTGGAAATGCTGGACTAACCTCTGCAGGCACTCTCAGGATAAATACTTTATGATGGTATTGAGGAGGTTCTCTTCTTCAAAGGGCTTCGAGATAAAATCATCCATTCCTGCCTCCAGGCATCTTGATTGTTCCGATTTCAGGGCATGGGCTGTAAGAGCTATCACAGGAAGTGTTGTGCTGATCTCCTTCCGTATCATGACGGTGGCTGTGATCCCGTCCATCACGGGCATCTGTATATCCATCAGAACAAGGTCAAAGAGTTCTTTCCTGAGGATTGAAACAGCAATCTCACCGTTCACTGCTTCAGTCACAGCCAGCCCGAAATGAGAAAGAATGGTACTGGCGACAAGACGGTTAAGTTTATTGTCTTCGACCAGAAGTATCTTTTTACCTTTTAATTTATCCTGCTGGATAAGGTGCTGTGATTTCTCTGGTTTTTCCTCCTGGCTTCCGATAGGGAAAGTGATGCTGACGCTGATCCTGGTCCCCTCGTTTTTATTGCTGTCAATGATGATTTTTCCATCCATCAGGTCGACCAGTTGTTTGGTGATGGCCATTCCAAGCCCTGTTCCCCCGTATTTCCTCGCTACATTGATACTTTCCTGCGAAAATTTCTGGAAGATTTTATTCTGGTATTTTTTGTCAATTCCAATCCCGGTATCGGTAACTATCAGCTCTATCGTCTGCTGGTCTCCAAGGCTTTCTTCCACCCTGCATTCAAGTGAAATGCTTCCCTTGTCGGTAAACTTGATGGAATTGCTCAGGAGGTTGAGCAGGATCTGGTTGATACGGTATGGATCACCAACAAGGAAAGGGGCAACAGCCTCATCAGCATGCATGCTGAATTTAAGCCCTTTTTCCTGGGCTTTGCTGGTAAGCATCTTACTGATCTGGTTCAGAAGATCAGGCAGGCTGAACGCCATTGACTCAAGGTCAAGCTTTCCCGATTCGATCTTTGAAAAATCCAGGATGTCGTTGATCACCACCAGGAGGTTGTCGGCTGCAGTATTGATAGACTCAAGGAAGGATCTCTGATAAGGCGAGAGTTCAGTCTTCAGCAGTTGCTTCCCAAGCCCGACGATCGCATTCATGGGAGTGCGGATCTCATGGCTCATATTTGCAAGGAAGATCTCCTTGGCTTTTGCAGTTTCTTCGGCCATTTGCTTGGCCTCCCTTAAGGTGAATTCCAGCTGTTTCTGGCCGGTGATATCGAGGTGAATGCCCGTTGACCCGATCTGTACGCCTTCATGGTCAAAAAGTGGCGCCCCTGAGATCAGCCACCATTTTTTTGATCCTTTCTTATTGGTAATTTCAAGTTCGTAGGCATCCGAAACTCCGCTGATCCGTAACTCATTCTTTTGAACCACAAACACACGGTTTTCGGGCGTCGTGAAAAGGTACTCCGCTGCGTATCCATACATCTCTTCCCGGCTGTATCCCGACATTTCGCAGAAGCTCTGGTTAGCATAAATGATCCTTCCATTCAGGTCCACTTCAAGCAACCCAAGGTTCATATTTTCGATCAGAAGCCTGTATTTCTCCTCGCTCCTCATCAGGGCTTCCTCGTAACGGCTGCGGCTGGTGATGTCGGTATATTTCCAGAAATGGCCCTTGTAGGTTTCTTCAATGATAATAGGCACATAATCCCTTGCAAATATGCGCCCGTCGGCCAGTTTCAATATTTCACCGATCACTTTCTTACGTTGTGAAAGCAGGATAATGATCCCGGAAACAAAACCTTCCGGATCCTGGAACAGGTGTTTCGACTGTTCGGCCGAACCAGAACAATCCATGCCGATCAGGAGTTCCGGGCTTACAGGTATCCCGAACATGGAACAGAACTTCTCGTTCACCATCACTATCATCCTGTTTTCATCCTCAACAAGCACAGCTTCCTGCATGTTTGAGATAAGGTTCGAAAGCCTGGTGGCAGTCCTTGAAAGCTCGGAAGTGCGTTCTGCAATTGTTTCTTCAAGCCGCTTCTCCGCTTTCAGGTAAACTTCCCGTTCCCTCTCCAGTGCATCTTTTAAAGCTTTCAGAGTTTCCATGTTTCAGTGCTGTTGACCTAAATTTTTCCAAGCCTTATAAGGATTCCAATTGTGACGTCAAACTGTGCCAGGTTTGAATTGGCATTGATCGGATAACGCATCTTCCAGATGTCATCGGTATACAAAAAAGGCGCCTCCTTCGAATGCATCTGGTAAAGCAACTGAGTTTGGAGCCTGAAACCAAGAACCCTGGTAACATACCAGCAAACTCCCGCCCTGCCCCCCATGGCGAAATACCACACATCCCTGAATAAAACGTCTTTCATGACCACATTCACACCGCCGAAATCAAAACCAATAAAAGGTTGTACATTTCCGTTGCGTAAAAACCGGTATGCACCGCTGAGCAGGATATAATTATTACTGAGAGGAAGGTCGCCTTCCCTGGGGTAATTAAGTGCATCTATCCTGGCAAAGGTATCCTCCCGCTTATAGCCTATACCAAAGTCAAGCCCCTTGTAAATGTTGAGCTTGAACTCGACCCCGTAATCCGCGCCAGGCTGGTAAATCGCCTTGCCTCCGTCGATCGAGATGGTCCCACCTGCACAATATCCTCCGTAAACAGCAAATTCAAAGATAGTAACTCCTCCTTTATTCAAGTATGCAGGTTTTTTTACTGTAACAGGATGACGTGAACCCGGTATCCCCTTCAGGGAAGTTGATGCCGCATCCCCCGCATCGGGATTCGAAACCCTGGATGATCGTAAATAAAATGGAGTGGCGGCATCCGTCTTATCAGCCGATCCCGCAATATACAAGCAGGCTGTGGCAGTGGAAGAATAGGCAACTCCTTTATTTTCAGAGGGATTGAGCTTGTGCTGCGCATACACCCTGCCACTGGCATCCTGAACCATCATGGTGTTGGCGTCTGAATACAAACCGCTGTCAGCATGTACCTTAACCCTGATCTCGAGGAAGGCTTCTTCCCTTGCCAGTGAGCTGATCTGCTTTTTCTTCCAGGATGCAACAGGAATGGTGTCGCCCGCTTCATAGAACAAACGCTGGTAATCATATCCTTTCCTGTTAAGTGTGGCTTCGATCGCACTCACTGCTTCGGTATAGCACTTGAAGTAAGGATCATCTTCAATATAGGCCCAGTACCTGATCTTCTTCACCTGTTCCGAAAAAGCAACACGCTGATCCCAGTCAGGAGATTGTGAAAAAACGGGAACGGAAATCAGGATAATATAAAATATTAACAGGCTAAGGGAACGCATCGGATATAGAAGTGGTTATGGCAAATGTGGCCTTGGAGGTGGTTTTGGTTTTCCCGGTCCCGATGGCTTTTTCGGTTTACCGGGTTCAGGAGGAGGCTTGGGTTTCGCAGGCCCTTTGGGCTTTGGAGGGGGCTTTGGCTTCTGCATTGAAACCAGGGGCGGTACCGTATTGGCAGGCAAGACCCGTGCAGGGCTGAACCCTAAAAGACCCATCAGTATTAAAGCGGAAACGGCTCTTTTCATGAATTCTGATTTTGAGGATAAAAGTAAATAAAAACCGGCTATAAAACACCCCGGATCGTTGGGAATTGCGTATGCCCCTACTTATGTAATTTCCATATCTTTGATAAGTTATTGAGATCCCTAAACTTTTTATACTTTCTGTGGATGGATGAGCTCCGGGATTATATAGTGATCGGCTCCGGTTTCGGAGGAAGTGTGTCAGCCATGAGGCTGGCCATGAAAGGATATTCGGTACTGGTACTTGAAAAAGGCAAACGATACAGTACCGCCGATTTCCCAAAAACCAACTGGAACCTGAGGAAATATCTCTGGATGCCCAGGTTCGGTTTATATGGGTTCCAGCGCCTCGACCTGTTCAGGCATGCTTTCATACTAAGCGGCACAGGAGTAGGGGGAGGGAGCCTTGTCTATGCCAACACCCTCATGAAACCTCCGGAGCAGTTCTTCAGGAACCAACAATGGGGCAGGTTCAGGGACTGGAAATCAAGCCTGGAACCTTTTTATGAAGAAGCCCACCGCATGCTTGGCCGGGTCAAGCTGCAGAAGTTTTATATCGAGGATGAAACGCTCAGGGATGTTGCCAGGGATATGGGCAGGGAGGATTCTTTCGACAATGTATACGTGGGTATATATTATAACGAAGATGAAAAAGCCTGCGACCCGTATTTCAACGGTGAAGGACCGCCCAGGAACCCCTGTGTGGAATGTGCCGGCTGCATGGTGGGCTGCCGTGAAAACGCCAAGAATACCCTCGACAAGAATTATCTTTTTTTTGCTGAGAAACACGGAGCCGAAGTGCTTCCCGAAACCCAGGCCTTTAAGATCACCTGGGAGGGTGGTGTTTACTCGGTGCATACCCACCGCCTCAATAAAAGGGGAGAGCAGGTATTCCGCTCGAGAGGCCTCGTTATAGCAGGAGGTGTGCTGGGGACTATGAAACTGCTCCTTCATCAGAAACATATTTACAAGACCATGCCCGGCCTGAGCAACCGTCTGGGTGAATGCCTCAGGACGAATTCAGAGACGCTCTGCACAGCTTCAGATGCCAATGTCAAGCTGAATAACGGCCTCGCCATCAGTTCCATCTTCAAGCCTGCCGATGATACCTGGATCGAAATCGTGAAATACCCCGACGGTTCCAATGTTATGAAAGGTTTGCTCAACCTGGCTACAGGCATGACAAGCCCTCCTTTCCTGCGGCCTCTGAAATTCCTGCTGAATGTTCTGGGCCATCCGCTTAAATTCCTGCGTATGATGTTAAACGGTAAATGGGCCACTAACACTATAATTTTCCTGGTCATGCAAACAGCTGATAACTCCATGAGGATGACCCTTAAACGGGGAATCTTCAGCAAGCGGCTAACCATTAAAAATGACGGGAATAAGAAAGTGAATGCCTATATCCCCCTGGGCCAGGAGGTCATGAACCGCTACGCAAAAAAAGTAAATGCCATCCCCCAGAACTCAACCATGGAGATTCTCTTCAACGTACCCTCCACAGCCCATATATTAGGAGGCAGCCCCATGGGAGATAATGTTTCGGAGGGGATCATCGACAAGAACTTCCAGGTCTTCGGATACCCGAACATGTATATTGTTGACGGATCCGCGATCCAGGGGAATATTGGAGTGAACCCAAGCTTTACCATTACAGCACAGGCCGAATTCGCAATGTCGGAAATCCCGGCGAAGAAAGACTTAGTGCAAAGTTCAGTTAAATGAGGACACCATGCCCAGGTTGCATAGGAACCGTCTTTTATATACAGGCATTAGCGATCTCTCCTAGTTAAGGGGGGAATCAATTTTCAGGCGGTATCCCGTGTTATGAATATTCTCGATCCTGATCACGGGATCCTTATTAAGTATTTTACGCAGCCTGGAAATGAAAACATCCAGGCTCCTCGAAGCGAAAAAATGATCGCTTCCCCAAACCTTCCGAAGTATTTCTTCACGTTTAATAATCTGGTCGGGATGGCAAGCCAGCAGGTTGAGCAGTTCATTCTCCTTCCTCGTAAGCGAATAGACTTTGTTTCCGAAAATTAGCTGCTGATTGTCAGGATCAAATTTAAATTGTCCCAGGTTTATTATCGCCGATCCAGAAGGCCGGACTGAAATTATGTTTCTGCGTTTAAGGAAAACTTCAATTTTAAGAACAAGTTCTTCGATATTATAAGGCTTCGTTATGTAGTCATCACCGCCAAGCATAAATCCTGTAATCCGGTCTTCCCTTGCGGACCTTGCGGTAAGGAATAATATGGGAATTTCCGGATTGTTTTTCCTTATCTCACCGGCAAGAGTGAATCCATCCATCCTCGGAAGCATTACATCCAAAATGCAAAGGTCATAGGTTCCGGTATTGATTTTCTGCATTGCGATTAGCCCGTCTTCGCAATGATCAACTGAATACCCTTTCATTTCAAGATTTTCACGGGTTACAAAGGATAACGTAACATCATCTTCAACATACAGGATTCTAGCTTTTTTTTCCATTCTGGCTTTTAATGTTTTCGGGTATCTCAATGATAAATGTTGCTCCCTGGCCGCCTTCCATGCTCAGCCTGATGTCCCATTTATGGGCGCGGCAAATGATCTTCACGTAATACAGTCCAAGCCCAAAACCTTTAACGTCATGGATATTCCCAGATGGGACCCGGAAAAATTTATGAAAGATCTTTTTATGGTATTTCGGGTCTATCCCGGGACCGTTATCTGAAACCCTGATGGTAATCCTTTTCTGCTCATGTCTTGTGACGATACGGATCAGAGGTATTTCGGGGCCGTATTTCATTGCATTGTCAAGCAGGTTATGCAGGATATTTGTAAGATGAATAATATCCGCCGGTATGGTTTTCACCGAAGGATCAAGTGAAACTTCGACAATCCCCTCATTGTGCATATTTGCTTTGAGATTACCGGCAACAGTATTTATCAGCTCATTCAGGTCTATAAATTCCTTTTTTAACTGGAGTCCTCCTTTTTCAATCCTCGCTATCTGAAGCACTTTTTCAACCAGAAGGTTCAGTCTTTGATTTTCCTGCCTGATGAAAGTCCCGTACTTAAAAAGCCTGGCCGGATCATTAAGAATGTCGGGATTTGTGATTACATCCGCAGATATATTGATAGTCGAAATAGGAGTCTTGAATTCATGAGTCATGTTATTGATAAAATCCTTTTGCATTTCCGACAGCCTTTTCTGCTGCATGATGACAAAGATTGCGTAGACAAAGAAGACAACCGATAAAAATAAAATGAATGTAAAAAATATCAGTATCGTCATATCCGCGGCAATTGTATTACGGAGTGTTGGGAATCGGATGCCGAAATAATACAGGTATTCACTGTATTTCGGCAGATTGTTGACTTGTTTAAGCTTATCACCGGACCCCGAAACTGAAATATAATTCCCGTAAACCATTCTGTCGGTATGACAATCATAGATTGCGTACTCAAAGTCAATTTTCAGGTTCAACCTGTCAAGTTCGGATTTCAGATAATGCTCAAGCACATTTGCGTCAATCACACTGTTGATATCCACCACAAAATAATTTGAGGATAATTGCCTGACCGGATTACCGAAAGGAGGAGATGTCTGGTTAAGGTGGCAGATTTTTTCTGCAACGTTTTTAAGGGCAATTACCAGGCTTTGATTTAATTCTTTCTCCCTGATATTCCAGGCCTTGATCAGGAAATAAGACTGTACCAGGATAATTCCGACAATGGAAATAGCTCCCAATAAAACAACAAACCTGATCTTTTGCCTGCGCAAGGGACTATCTTTTCAAGGTGAATATTTCTTAAAAAGTAAATTTACTGATAATGAGAACACCTGTTGCGAATTTCAGGAACTCTAAAAACTTTTACATTTTATTTACAATGATTTACAAGCCATTAACAAAGAGGTTAGTATTTTTGTTTCATCTTTGCCAATGAAAATTTAAACCATAAAAACCAATAAAATGAAAAAAATGCTTCTTTTAACCGCTTGTGCAATGCTGTTTGTCTTCACAGCGGGGTATTCCCAGAATGTTGCAAATCAAACCGCTGCTGCAACTGATGCCAAAGCAAAAGTCAACGGTCCCGTTGCTAAATTCGATAAAATGGGCAATTCGTTTGGCGAAATCCCCCAGGGCACCCCTGTTTCTACCAAATTTATTATAACCAATGACGGTAATGAACCCCTTATCATTGCTTCGGCAAAAGCTTCATGCGGATGTACGACGCCTTCATACACACAGGACCCGGTACTGCCTGGTAAAACTGCTGAGATTAACGTAACCTACAACGCGGCAGTTCTGGGTGATTTTAATAAAACCGTTACAGTCAAAACAAACGCCGCAGAACAGCCGGTTGTGCTCAGGATTGATGGCAAGGTTATTGCGAAAAAATAAATCTTCCCTGTTGTAAAGCCCGGGTCAGAATTCTACCTTATAGCTTAACAGCGGGATGATACCTAAGGATTTTTGGGTTTCAATGGTTTGATTAAAATCATCGTAGGCATATCCCGTAACCGGTTTCTGGTTCAGGAGATTCCTGACCTGCAAAGCCCAGATACCTGAAAACTTCCTGTGGTTTGTGCGGTACGACAGGGTCAGGTCCATGTAAAAAAACGAAGGCAGCCTCAAGGTGTAGGCTGCCTTCTCGTTAAGTACTTCCCTGTGCTGTGAAATGGATTGCTCCAGGTCAACCGGAACATAATATTCGCCTCCTGTAAAACTGCATTTGAGATTTACTCCTAAAATATTCTTTCTCCTGATTGTCCATTCTTTTCCGCCCAGCAGGTTAATTACAAAATTCGTGTTGAACCTGGTATTCCTGAGGATTCCGTCACCTCCCCTGTATTTTGAATCGAACAGGGAGACCGTGATGAGGTAATAATACTGCTTTGTAAGGAATTTCTCAAAGGTGATGTCAATCCCTGCATTCCTTCCGCTTCCCTTGTTGATCAGCGAATCGCTGATGTAATACCCTGTGCTGTTAAGCTGGGAATAATAACTGCTGCGGATTACAGGTATCTCATAAAGGTACTGGTAATACGCTTCAATTTTAAGCCTCATGTCCTGGCGGATGAGGTAGTCGTAACCCAGTACAAAATGCTGGGCCCTGCTGTAATTTAGCGACCTGTTGGGCTGGGCGGTTAAACTTTGCGCTGCCGGCAGCTCCGTGAGATAAACCCCTATATCTTCCAGTTGGGAATGAGTGCCATAACCAAAACTGACTGCATGTTTTGCTGTCACCTGCCAGCGCAGGGCCAGCCTGGGTTCAAGGGAATAATGGGTATTAAGGAAAAAATGCTCATAATTCAAACCGGCGGTGAGAGAAAAATTATTGGTGAAGTCATTTCTTGCTTCGGCATAGGCCTGTATCATCCCTGTTTGCCCGCTGCCCTGGTTGATCTGGCCGTATATTCCGGTAAACGGATTTATTGAACTTACGTCCAGCCTGTAAAAAAGCCAGGTATATATGATCCCGGTTCGCAAGGTATATCTTGTGCCGAATTTCCTGTTGAAGGTGAGTGAGGCATTGACCCTCATATCCTGGTGGTTCACACTTGCCAGGGGCTTAAGCTGGTAGCCTGAAGTCATAAGGCTTTCTTCTGAAACTATTTTATTATAGGTGGCCGAAATGTAAGAGCGGAAAAAAGACTGGCGGTCCAGGTAGATCTGGTGGTTTACAGAAACTGCCCCCATAAGGTTGTCAAGATAGGATTTTGAACGGTCATCCAGAGTGTTCCAGGCAGCTGAATCTTGTTTGGGCTCTGAAGTTATCCTTGAAGCGCCCCCGATTCCGATGATCGAAAATGTTCCTGCCTTTGGTGTGGGTAAGTTGATCTTGAATGAAAGGTCCTGGAATTGAGGGATCACATTCTTCATGGCCGGGTCGATGTACTGAAGAAAGTAAAGTATGGAATACCTGTAATTGAAAAGGTATGAACCATTATGTTTTTTAGAAAAAGGTCCCTCCGCTGAAACATCTAAGCCCTGCACACCAAGCTGTAAGGCATATTCGTGCCTTGTATTGTTGCCATTCCTGAACCTCATGTCAAAAACTCCAGATAAGGCGTTCCCGAACTGAGCGGGGAAAGCAGAAGTATAGAAGTCGGAATTGCCCAGGACCTGGCTGCTGAAAATAGTGAATCCCCCTCCTGAAGTCCCTACAAATGCAAAATGATTGGGATTGGGAATGTCAGCTCCTTCCACCCTCCAGAGCAGGCCTTTCGGTGAGTTGCCCCTGATCATGATCTGGTTTGAATTTACTCCTGTATTCGAAGCCACACCTGCAAAATTTGATACAGCCCGCATGGGGTCATCCATTGCTCCTGCATACCTGCGGCTTTCCTCTACATTGAACGACCGCGCACTTACCATCGCCATGGGATTGATGACTTTATCCTTGTCTGTCCCGGCTTTCACTTCAACCTCCTTTTCCATGATGGGGATGTCCTCGAGCTCGATGGTAAGTATGGTTTCCTTACCTGAAGAAACCAGGATCTCCGGAATGACCGCAGTTTTATAGCCCATAAAACTCGCTTGCAGGCTGTGCCTGCCCACGGGTACATTCTCAATCCTGAATGATCCGTCGGCCGTTGTAACTGCCCCGATGACAGGCTCAGTATGCAGAACAACAACATGAGCGCCTGCAAGCCCTGTCCTGGCTTCCATATCAATCACCTTCCCGCGGATCACCTGGGTCGGGACCTGTGAATAGCATATTATTGAAACGAAAAATGAAAAGACGAGGGTAATTGTCCTGGCAAGTCTTTTCATATGATTGCTTAAATGATTGGAAGCATTACCGGATATCACCGAGAAGGACATTCCAGACCCTGATGGTGTCTTTGCCGAAAACTTTCTCCTGTTTCAGTGCAAAGATATCAACTGTTCGAATACATGTCTCTGAAGAAGGCCTCTTCTGTGCATCGGAAGCAGCAAGATTAACATTAATGATCAGCTGTCCTGAATACATGCTGTCATTCTTGCGTTCCAGCTGCCTTGAAATTTTTATAGAATCGAAAATTACTCTTGAAAGTCGCGTCGGGATAGTTTTCCCGGGAATGAAAAGGACCCTTGCCATTTCTTCCGCTTTTTGCTTGAAGGCCTGGCTGGCCGCACTGTCGTTGATGATCTTGAGATAATCGGCAAGATCGATAAGCTTCAGCCTGGCAGTGACTTCAAATGCCCTCAACTCTGGTTGATCAAGCTTCTCCGATTGAAACACCGAAGTAATGCTGTCCCTGGATTGTACTGCCTTGTTTTTCTCACGAAGAGCCTCGCCCTGCTCATTTTCGTTACAGCTTTTTGAGCATAAAAGCAGGTAAAGGACCAACAAGGGCAATATGTTTAAAAACCTTTTCATGATGGCAGTTTAACCCTGAATCTTAATATTACAATCTTTCCGTCGCGTAGCTTTGTATCAAGTACTTCAATATTTTTTAAGCTGCCTGATGGCATGGTCAGTTTATCTATGAATTCCTCTTTGTTCAATAATTCCATCCCGCTGGCTGTATTGTTCCTGCTGTATAGCTGGTAGATCATTGCATCGTCGGCTATCATGTTTTCCAACCTCGTCCTCCTTTTCCCCCAGTCATCCACCTTCATCTCCGAGAAATAATGGATCATAAGGGCATAATCATTCGCATGCAGGCTTAAGATCTCATTGATATTCAGTTTTTTGACTATGCGTGTAATAGTGTCGGTCTGATAATAGGGAGTAGAAACCACGAGTTTAATCTTACTCTTATCAGTTTTAAGCATGAAACATCCCTCGGCATTACAGAAAAGTACAGATGGCGATTCTCCTTCGGTAAGCACTTTTACCTCTATCCGGGCATTTTTGATTGGTTCCCGGGTGTCGGCATCATAAAAACAAAACTTGTATTCCCTGGTATTGAACAGTTTGAATACCCCAAAAAAGATGAGCACAATAACAATAACTGCAAATGGAATGCTGATAAAATACCGGTTAGCTTTAAGGGCTGTTGCCTGGGGAACTGCCGGAACCTGAGATTCACCTCTCTGTGATTGCAGTATAAGATCCTGGTTCTTAAATACAAAGTCATCCCAGTTCGCATATCCTGAATACTTGCTTAACAGATTCAAAACATCTATCCTGGGCAGGGATTTGCTCACCGACTTCATATGGATGTAAAACCACTTTTCACTGATGTGGGCATTCACGCTTTTCAGCAGCTCTTCCTGGAAATCAGTTATTTCCTGTCCCTTCCATTCAGAAATGTTCGGATTAATGCCCGGGTATGATTCTTGCATCTTAGCCACAATCTTTTTTTTCAGCTCTGCAAAATATTCCATGTTGTTCCGGGACAAATTTCCTTCGTTTTATAAGTTATTGTATGTAAAACCCTTGTAAAACCATTTACAATTATTTTACAAGGGTAATTCAATTGCACCATCCATGGCGGGCTTAATTTCGCCCTGTAAAAATACCCTCGGGTATTGTCAAACCAAAATTATGAAAAAGAATCTACTGAGTCAAATTGATCATCTTAAAAAGGAGGAACAACCCATGAGAAGAAAAAACAAATCCATTGTATCAGTTATTATTTCGATCACATTATTAATTTGCTTTATGATCCTGGCCGGGGCATGGGCACAAAAGAAATCCGCAGTCATTAAAATAGGCACTTTTGATTCCAGGACAATAGTTTTCGCGTGGTCAAGGACCGAAAACCTGAAAAAGCAATTGATGAAGATGAGGCAACAGACTGATTCAGCAGAGAAAGCGCATGATTCTGCCAAAATAAAGGCTGTCAGTGTAGGCGCGATTTCGTTCCAGCACCTGCTTCACCAGATGGTTTTCAGCACGGGTTCGGTTGCTTCAATCATGACAGTCATTAAGGACAAGCTGCCCGAACTCGCCAAAACCGAAGGAGTGAGTGTCATTGTAAGCAAATATGAACTTAATTACAGCGATCCCTCAATCCAGGTCGTTGACCTTACGAAGCAGGTAGCTGCTCTTTTCCAGCCCACCGAAAATATAGATAAGATGGCCGCCGAAATTACCAAACAGTCGCCTATCCCTATAGAAGAGTTGTCCATTGAAACTGATATGCTCGATGGTTACTGCAAGCTGTTCGGGAAAAAATAAAAAAACCAGGAAGCGGGGAGGGAAATTGGAGAAAATTAATAAATAAAATTTCGCTACCTCGCTTCTCGCTACCTCGCTACTTATTATATTTGAAACAACCCTTTAAAACCAAAAACTATGTTAGAACAATTGCATAATCATATAACAAAAGAGTTGGAGCAGAATACCAAGACCGATACCATCTTCATCCTGACATCCATAGTACTTAACCTGATCACTCTTGCAGTGAATTCAGGCATGGTTGAAAAATCACGCACCGAGAGTTCATCCCTGATGGTGATGTTCATTTTCGTTGTACTGATAGTAGTAGTGAATGTTGTTGTTGTAGTTGGTTTATTAAAAGGAAGGCAAACCCGGGTCAAGCTAACCAATGGACTTTTAGCCATGTACAGGGACCAGAATGTATCAAAATATTACGACGAGACCCTGCTTGGCAACTATAACGTGAGGTATAACCTATTCCTTATGGTTGTGGTTTGTACAGGATTGATAGCTTCAGTTGTGCCGTTCATCATGAGGTAAAAACAAAAAACCATCATTTATGAAAAAACATTTTCAGTCACTCATTGATAAATCTCACCGTTGGTACACCCTGTCATTTTTTCTCGCCGCAATTTTCCTGGTGATCGGTTCCCAGGTGGTGGGCACAACAGATAATATTCCGGGACTTGCATTGCTTTTGGGTGGAATGGTTGCTCTTAATTTTGCTTTAACTAATCCCTGGAGAAATTCGACAAATTTTGCGATAATGGCAGGGGTATGCCTCGGACTGATCGCGCTTACTTTCCTTGTAATCTATATCCTGTCACTCTTGCACAAAACCCAATATCTCAGTGAAGGCATCGTAATGGGTTTTACCGGCCTTATTTGTCTGCCGGGGATAGTTGCGGGTGCTGCCGGTGCGATTTTCCGGGCAACCAGGGGAAAATAGGGCCTCAGCAGGCCATATGGCTAATCTGCGCTGTTGATTTTAAATGCCATCAGGGCTTTGCCATGCCTTATGTAAAGAACCCCCTTGAAGATCACCGGGTGTGAGAAATGTTCTTTGGTCCCTTTGGGAACCCTGAAAAAACTGGCGATCTCCAATTTACCCTTGTCGGGATTTATAAGGTACATACTGCCTTTCTGGTTGTAATAATACAGGAACCGGCTGTCGGAAATAACGGCGCCGGTTCCGCATTTGAGAGAATCGAGGATCACCCCGGTTTTGGCATCAAGTGTTAGCAACGACTTGCGGCTGTCGGAACAGGTATAGATTTTCTCACCCTGGAGTATGAACCCACCCATGTAATTGTCCACCGAGGGGTTTCTCCAGACCTCGTGCACCGACTTTCCCTTGTCTTCCAGCGCCAGTTTTACAGCTCCGTTGCCATCACCTGCAACATAATAGATGGAGCCGTTCTCGTACCATACCGTATTGCTATGGGTATCCCCGTTTCCTGGTTTACGTTCAGCCTGGGGAGTGTTGACCTGTTCATTAACCCAGAGCAGTTCACCGTTCTTCGCATCAATCCCTAGCAGTGAATAAGCAGTGAAAACAGCAATGATTGACCTTTCTCCCATCTTAATCAGCAGGGGAGAGTTGTAACCCGGCCTTTCGCCCCTTCCTTTGCACACCCAGATGATCTTCCCTGTGAAACGGTTGAGTGCAACCACATTGGTGTCTTTACCGCCGGGAGTGAAATATACCATATCCCCGTCGACCAGGGGCGATTCAGAATGGCCATGCATGGGCGAAACCCCGTGAAGATCAGTTTTGCTGACCATCCACTTCAGGGTTCCTGTTTTCATCTCAATGCAAGCGACATTTCCCATCCCTGAACTTACATAGATCATGTTGTCATAAATCGTCGGGCTCATCCGCGATCCGGGGAAACTCCTTGTCCATTCCCTGCCAAATGCAGTTTTCCATATGATTTTTCCACCAAGGTCCAGGGCAAACAGGTATGCTGTTGAGTCGATCTCACCTGCAATAAAGATCTGGTTGTCCTTGAAAACAGGTGATCCGAAGCCATTCCCAATATCTTCATTAGCCCAGGCCAGGGCCGGACCCTCCGGAAGCCAGAATTTCTGCAGTGAAGGTTCACGGTATATCCCCATTCGTTCTGACCCTCTCCATTGGGAAGCCGACTGGGATAAAACAGTTGAAAATGACAGCATAATAGCGATAAAACAGATTGACAGCCTGATAAAAAATGTCCGTTGCATATGGTAGGTGGTTTGTTCCGCTAAGATAAGAATTGATTTAATTTCGATATCGGGAAAATTAATTACTTTTAATGACATGAAGGCCGACGAAAAATCCAATATTCTGATCGTTGATGATATTGAGCCGAATGTCGTATTGCTCGAAACCACGCTGAGACATCTTCAGGCCAATATAATTAAAGCTTTCTCGGGCAGGGAAGCTCTGGAAAAGATCAGGGGAAAAGAGCTCGCACTTGCCCTCATTGATGTGCATATGCCTGAAATGAGCGGAATTGAACTCGCTTCAGAGATCCTCAGGGACAAGAACCGTAACCTGATCCCCATCATATTTATCACAGCCTATCCATGCAATGACACGGAGCTGGAGAAGATGTACGAGACAGGGGTTATTGATTACATTTTCAAACCGATCCATCCGAAGTTGCTGATCAGCAAGGTTAAGATTTTGCTCGAACTCAATCGCCAGAAACACAAGATCCTTGAGTCGGAAAGGCTTTACCGCATGCTGCTTAATGCATCCCCCGAAGGGATAATCATAATGGATAACTCGGGTTCGATAAAGGAAATTTCCACAGTGGCTGCAGAGATCTTCGGGCTCAGGTACAGGGAGGATTTTATTGGAAAAAACATTCTCGCACTCTTCCCCCCGGATGAACAGGGGAGGCTGCAGGAGGTGATCAGCAACACCATTGAACAGGGACCATCCCATAATGTTGAATTCCTCATCACACGTTCCGACCAGAACCAGATCACATGCGAGACGAGCCTCAACCTGATCAGGGATAACATAGGAAAACCCGCTGCACTCATGGCCGTTATCAGGGATATATCGCGGAGGCAAAAGATCCAGCAGCAGATGATCCATACCGAGAGGCTTGCAAGCATCGGCGAATTGGCCACAGGTATTGCCCATGAAATCAATCAGCCCCTGAACATCATATCGCTGGGCCTTGAAAACCTTCTGGTGGAGATCAGCAGGAACAACTCTGTGGATGCTGATTATTTTCATAATAAAGCCAAACTGATATTCAACAATATCTCCAGGATCATCAATATCATTGATCATGTTAAAACATTTTCAAGGGTAAATCATGACCTCAACCTGGTGGAATACGATATTCATGATGCCATCAAAAATGCGGTTTCACTTGTCGAGAACCAGTTCAGGAATGCCGGTATCTCTCTGAATATGCATTTTGAAAATAAAATCCCCATGATCATTTGCGATCCTAATAAGGTCGAACAGGTCATACTGAACCTGCTCCTGAACTCCCAGGATGCCATTGAAGAGAAAATGAGCATTGTTAAAACCGATTATAAATGGATTGTGGATATCAGGACAAGAAAAAATAAATACAGCCTGATCATTGAAGTGATGGATAACGGGATGGGTATCAAATCGCTTGACCTGGATAAGATCATGATGCCGTTTCACACCACAAAGAAAGCAGGAAAAGGAACCGGCCTGGGCCTCTCCATTTCCTATGGCATTATCGAAGACATGAACGGTGCCATAGAGATCGAAAGCGAATATTCACGATGGACCAAAGTGATAATAACTATCCCTCTTGAAACCGGAGAAATGAAATCACAGGATAACAAAAAGATACAGAAAAAGCGAACCTGACCTGAATGCAGCCTGCCCTGATTTACCAGATCCTGACCCTGAGGCTGTCGGGCCTCCACATGGCATCGCCCTCTTTAATGTCAAAGGTTGCATAGAATTCCGGAATATTTGCAAGCGGTCCAAGCACCCTGAATTTCGGGGGCGCATGTTCGTTGCTCTTCACCTGGTTTGCCACTGCTTCAGGTCGCATGTTCACCATCCAGGCCAGCGCATAACCAAGGAAGTACCTCTGGTCGGGAGTAAGCCCGGCAATCATCTCCTTGTTAATGTACTGAGGGGTCTTTTTAAACGCCTCATAACCCATGATCACACCCGCCAGATCGGCAATATTCTCGCCCTGTGTCAGCTCACCGTTGATATGAAGGCTGTCGACAGCAATGAACTCATTGAACTGCTTCACTATCATTTTAGTCCTGCCGAAGAAATGCGCGCTGTCCTCGCTGGTCCACCAGTTATGCAAGTTCCCGTATTCGTCATACTTGCAGCCCTGGTCGTCGAAACCATGGGTGATCTCATGGCCGAAAGTTGAGCCCCCGATAATGGAATACAGCAAGGCGTCGTCAGCCATGGTCCTCTCATAACCCGGTACAATGATGTTGCAGCCGGGGATCACTATCTCGTTGTTCGAAGGATTGTAGTATGCATTATAGGTCTGAGGTTCCATGTCCCATTCAGTTCGATCCACCGGCTTCCCGAATTTCGAGATGTTATAGCTGAATTCCCATTGGTTGGCGCTCATCCCGTTCTTAACATAACTTGAACGGTCAACAACAAGCGAGCTCATATCTTTCCATTTATCGGGATAACCTACTTTAATCATGACGGTGGATAGCTTTTTCAGAGCCTTCTGCTTTGTCGCATCGCTCATCCAGTCAAGGTTTTTGATCCTCTGGGCATAAACCTCCATAATGGATTTGCCAATTTCCTGCAGTTTTTCTTTAGTGCCTTTCGGCAGATATTCATTCACGTAAACCTGTCCTATAAGCTCGCCAAGAGAACGGTCGGTTTGCTCCACAACCCTTTTCCACCTTGGCTTCGGTTCTTTGATGCCCCTGAGTACGGTCGAGTAAAAATTAAATCCTTCAAGGTAGGTCGCGTCATCGAGGAAGCGACTGAGGCTGCTCACCAGCTGTATCTTCAGGTAATTCTTCCAGTCCGCGAGAGGGATTGATTTTAAAAAACCATTCTCGGCAGCCAGGAACTCCGGCTGGCCCACGATTACGGTATCAGCTTTGTTCATTCCTGCAACCTTTGAGAACAGCTCCCAGTCAAAATTGGGCATGGAAGCTTTGAGCTTCGCCATGGGGATCTTATTGTAGTTTTTGAGGGGGTCCCGGGTATCTTCGCGTTTGCGCGAAACCTTGGCCAGGGCTATCTCCAGTTTCATACAATGCTCCGCGGCAAGCCCTGCGGCTGCATCGGTATATCCCATGATCCTGAACATGTTGGTAAGATACGTTACAAATTTTCCGCGAATCATTATCGTCCTGGGATCATTATCAACATAATAACTGCGGTCGGGGAGGCTTAAGCCTCCCTGATTTACAAACACTGCATATTTGCTGCTGATCCTGTCGTCCTGCCCCACGTAAAACCTGAAAAGGGGAGCGCCGGCTACCGAATGTATATATGCTGCTTCCTTCGCCAATCCTTTGATATCTTTGATGGCGTCGATACGGGCCAGGTCTTCCTTCAGATCGGTAAGACCCTTTTTGTTCAGGTTCACACTGTCCATGCCGGTATAGAAGAAATCACCGATCTTCTGCTTGTTGCTTCCCTTCGGCGCATCTTTCAGTGCGGCTGAAGACTCACAAACACTGCGCACCTGCGCATTGATAGTGTCCTGGATCAGTTGCCACAGTCCGTTACTCTGCTCGCTGGCAGGAATAGGATTTTGTTTAAACCACTTCCCGTTGGCAAACAGGAAAAAATCATTTCCGGCTTTTACCGTGGAGTCGATGTGCGAGACCAGTGGATCGGCCTTGTCCTGCTTTGCCTGTTTGCAGGAATAAAGCATCGCCATTACGGCGAGAGATGCCATAAGAAAACAGTACTTTCTCATAAAATACAGGATTTGTATCCGTCAAAGATCGGAAAATTCCCTGAATCCTGACCGTGCTCAAAGGCGATATCTTTTTTGAGGCGTTGAAACTTGAAAGATCGGGAAGTCAAACATATTTACGATTTGATGATTTTAGAGTTACGATTGAATTTACGATCGACGATTGACGAATACATTATTAAACTCGTAAATCGTAAATCAAACAATTCAATCGGGAATCGTAACTCGTCCAATCGTAAATCAAACTATGTCCTCAACTCAGAGCTGTTTCGCAACCTCATCCAGCGGCTTCCTGTTCCTCGGAGCTGCCTGTTTTCGGGCAAGATCGGCAGGCAGACCAGCTTCATCCCCGGGGTATCCAAGGGCGATCATCACAACAGGGTCGGTATCCGGGCCGAGGTTCGCTGCTGCCCTTGCTTTTTCAACGTCAAAACCTCCCATAGGATGTGACCTTAGTCCCATGGCAGTTGCCTGTATCATCAGCATGGCATTGGCAAGGCCGGTATCATGCCAGGCATGGGAGTTGTTGATAACCCTGTCCTTAAAGGTGTATCTCATCTGTGCAGCTGAGAGTATAAGAGCGCCGGCTTTTCTTGCATATCGCTGGTTCCCTTCATCAAGACAGCCTGCCAGCAGATCAAAACCAGGGGTTCCCTGAATGGCATAAAAATATCTCCAGGGCTGGTTGTTCGCCCCTGAAGGAGCAAGGGTGGCTGCTGTTAAAATAGCCAAAAGTTTTTCCTGCTCTACAGGCTCACCGGAGAAAGAAAAGTGGGCTCTGCGAGTGTTAATTGCTTCAATGATCATAGTTAATGTTTATAGTGGCTCTACCCTGAACTGTACGCTTCCGTCGAGGAACATTCCAACCGTGACTGCAGGCAACGGACCATTAAGAGAGCCGTAAACCCTTACGTAAAAACTCGGCTGGGTCAGGTAAGGCCTGATGTTCACGTTGTTCAGGGTCACAACTACCGTCTTGGCATTCGGATCGGTATTGGTAACATTGCCCACCTCGTTCTCGGGCTGGAAGTTCGAATTTGCCGAAACCGTGGCCCTCATTGAATTCAGCCAGTGGAAGGTGGAGTCAGGCGGCTGCTCGATGGTAACAGCAAGGTATGTGAAATAGGTGTTCTGAATGATCCCCGAACTGAAGCCATTTGCATTGAGCACGCTGTCGAGGTTAATATGGATCAGGCCTGAATAAAGCACAACCTCGTTGGATGTTTTCAGAGAGGTCCCTGTATAGGAGAAGTGCTGCCTTGGCAGCTTCATGTTGACATCAAAGGCCACCAGGTCCTTGGCCTGCTTGCAGGAGCTAAGGTACAAGAGCGGCATGGCAAAAAGGATAACAAGAAGGATATAAATACGTGTTTTCATAGCTAACAATTTTTAAACACTAAAAAGGTTAATAACAGGTTCAAAGATAAGGAAAACAGATCCCAAAAGCAAATTATTTTATGGTCTGGTAACGCTTCCCGTTGCGGTAAACCACTATAAATGCATCATGCATCCCTTTTTTCTGCATTTTCTCTTTCAGACTTTTTGCACATTCTGCACTGGCACAATGCCCGACTATGAAACGATCCACGTTCCCTGCTTTTTCCACCCTGATCTCTTCGCTGATATGGTACCGGCTTTTTAAACTTCCCGCTGAATACCTGCGGCTGCCCGATGCGAATATCTGTACCGAGTAGTACTGGTTACCGGCCTTGAGCTTTGAGTCTGCAGTCGGCAGTCTGCGATCTGCAGTCTTTTTAACGCTGATACCCTCTTGCCGTTTGCCATCTGCCGACTGCCGACTACTTCCTTCCTGCCGACTGCCGACTGCCGACTGCCGACTCCATTCTTCCTGCCGACTGCCGACTGCCTCCTGCCGACTGACTACCGGGTACTCCATTGGTTGCAACTGCGCCGGCTGCAGAGGCCTGCTATGGCGTTCCTTCGCCATACCCGTTCCCAGGTTGAAGGAGATGTTCAGCGAAACATAATGGACAACATCATACGGATAACCCCCGGTGGTGTTGTCAAGCTTATCAGAGAAGTATGTCTTGTAACTGTATTCAAGGCCCAGGTTCAGCCTGTTCCCAATTCTGTAATAAAAACCCAGGGAGGCAGGGATCACCAGCGAAGCATTAAAATTGGTCAATGGATTATCACTTTGCAGCGAGTCGAAATTATACACCTTGTTCGTGAGTTTCGAATACCATCCTGCAAAACCGAGCCCGACCGCCCCGTAAACGAAAAACCTGCGTTTGGGGCTGGGTTTGAAAAACAGGTTCGAGAAGTTGACGATCATCTGCAGGTTCCCCTCCAGGATTACTCCCGTAAAGGAGTCTTCCATCTGCTGCCCGTTCTTTTCATAGGATTTGATGCCTCCGTTCAGGATGCCGCTGAACAGGGAAATCCTGAAACCAAATGCGTTAGAAAAATAATACTGCCCGAAAATACTGGTCGCAAGCCCTGTGGAAAGCTTGGTTTTAAAATGTCCTGTATTCAGGTCACCGTAATAGATCGCAGGGCCGAACGTCAGCCCGAACTGACCGGTATTGGCCAGTACCGGGTTGTAATTCGTGCCTGTACCCTGGGTCTGTGACACCCCAGGCTGCGTTATAAACATTAAAAGGAATACCAGGGTCAGGCCCGGCCTGGATCTCATAGGTCGTCAATGATGAACTGATAAAATTAAGGTCAAATATCACTGACCTTATTCAGCTATCAGTTTTTTTGTCAACAACCCATTGTCAGTTTTGATCCTGAGCAGGTAAATGCCCGATGGCTGGTTTAATGTAAACTGATGACTGAAACTCCCCGCCGGCCTGAATTCGTTCATGAGCAAGGCAACTTCGGCTCCTCTCAGGTTCAGCAACTCGATGAGGACATTCCCTGAAGAAGGCAGCTGCATATCAATTTTAAGCTTGTTCCTGAAAGGATTGGGGTAAACCCTCAGATCCGAAACGCCCTGTTCATTCAATCCAACCGTGTTCTTCGAAATTACCAGGGTAGTGGTCTTTGTAGCCAGTCTGGTCACCGCGATGGAGCCATAGAACGTGATATCGTCATTTCCCGTCGAAGGGGCTTTCCAGGTGAAATCCCAGGAAGAGGGGTTGCCCGTCTTAGGGGTGGTATGGGTTACATATTTCCCGCTCCCTACAAGCTTGTTTCCTGTCCCGGCAAATAAAGTGCCGATAAGGTTGCCGGACAGGTCCTGGGGGGATACTTCAAAACCCTTGTTCCCCACTCCTGTTGCAGTAACAGTAATAGTGTAGATGGAATCGTTCTTGTATCCTTCAGCCGGTACGTTTGAAGTGATCCAGCCGGTGACTGCCGTGGCGGTGCCCCCCATGCAATGAGTGCAGTTCTGCCCATCACCGGGAGAGTTGGTGTTACCCGGAGGCGCTCCTGCTGAATTCCCTGCGTCCTCGCCGAAACTGCCAAGCATTATAATAAATGAGATCATCCCTGCGATCATGAAGAAGTAAACACGTTTTTTCATAAGTTTCCTTTTTTTGATTGTTAAAATACCGGATTATCCCCGCCTTTTGCGGCGCAAGCCGGGCCGGGTCCTTGCCCCGTTCACGTTCATCGTGATTCCCGGTATAAATATAGAACATTATTCTGTATATAAATTATTACATATGAAAATCTTAACATAAATTTTATCTTTGTAATACTATAAAATTACAAAAGCAAAAAACCGCTTCCCATGTCAACCGTATTATTCAAACATAAAGAGATCAATTACACCGACCAGGGAAAAGGCGATGCTATCGTCCTGCTTCACGGGTTCACCGAAGACCTGAGGATATGGAAGCAATTCTCATCAAAGTTGTCGGGAAGTTACAGGGTAATCTGTATCGACCTGCCTGGTCACGGCAAAAGCGAATGCCTCGCAACGACCCATACGATGGACCTCCAGGCAGAGGCTACATCCGCAGTCATTAAACATCTGAAAATTAAAAAATGCCTGCTTATTGGCCATTCCATGGGAGGATACGTGGCCCTTGCCTTCGCGTCAAAATATCCGGGCATGCTCAGGGGTTTCGGGCTCTTCCATTCACATTGCTATCCCGATTCTCCCCAGGATAAAATCAACAGGAGCCGCACCATTGAAATAGTGAAAAAAGACCATTACGGCTTTTTGTCAATGTTCATCCCCGGGCTGTTTCCCGATGAAGTCAGAAAGAAGTTTGAGAAGGAAATTGAATTTCTTCAGTGGTGTGCAGGAGAGATACCAAAGGAAGGAATCATTGCAGCGCTCAAAGGAATGCTTGAACGCAAAGACATGAGCGGCTTGTTGAAATCCACAAAACTGCCCGTCCTTTTCATCCTCGGGCTTAAGGATTCCAGGGCCCCCGTAAGCAGGCTGTGGGACATGATCTCGCTGCCGGCTGTAAGCGAAACACTCATCCTCCGTGAGTGCGGACATATGGGCTATATAGAAGCCCCGGAAGTTACCTTGAAAGCAATATGGAATTTTGCAGCCAGGGTTTTCTGAGAAGACCTAAAATGTAAAACCCAGCCTGAAAAGGAATATGCTTTGGTAAGCAAGCACATCCTGGGTGTATTCGGTGGCGATTGCGCTCAACTGCCCGGCTCCGAACTCGGTAGCCTGGTAAATCCAGTAATGATTGGTACCTGCCACTGACCACATGGAATAGGAAACTGAGGCATACAGCCCGAAACGCTTGTAAATCCTGGCATTCACACCGATCTCAACAGCCCAGAACAGCCCGCCACGGGTGTAAGTGTCGTAATTGTAAAAATAATTCCAGGCTATAGGCGGATAGACCCATTCCATCCATTCATCCATCTGGGTAGTGGGTGTGTTGATGAGCACTTTGTAACCTCCCTGCAAAGCGATCACAGGGGTAAACCTGGTTTTAAGGACAGTGTACCTGACCTCGGCAAAAACAGGCATCAGGGTAAAGTTGCCGGTATAATAACTGTAGGTTGGAAGGTTGCTGAACCGCTCTATTCCTAAGCCACCTCCAACACCCAGGTGAGGATTGAACTTATAACCGAAAATAGTCTGCATTCCGCTGAACAGGTTTCCCCTCCCGCTCACAATGGCAAAACTGGTATTGTTGTATAAACCCCTTGGTTTTTCAACCATCCAGTTCAGGAACCCGCTTTGGGTTTTCACATCCCGGTCAGTCGCCAGTTCAACCGCTTTGGTATTTTCTCCCGTTTGGGCAAAAACCCTGCAAGGGCCGAAAACTAAGGTAAGAATCATCACCCGCAACAGTATCCCGGTAAGCTTGTTCATGATGTTTGACTGTGGACTGCAAAGATAGTCAATCATGTATATTATTTTCTGATCTCAAGCTTACGGTCGGTCTCACGTCCATATCCTTTTATGAGGATTTCGCCGGATGTCAGGGTGACCACAGCGAAGGTATTCTGCTTCGTGTCGACCATGCCTTTGAAATTGACGAGGTGTATCCCGTTCTTCACGGTATAAGAACCTGCATGGTAATGCCCGTTGAACCATGCTTTGACGCAGGGATATGATGAGATCAGGGCGAACACCTCTTTGCTGTTGAACAGGATATGGTCCTGCTTTCCGAAGAGTGGGAAATGGCATAGTATGATCACATTTTTCCCGTCAGTACTCCCGGCCTTAAGCTGTTCGTCAAGCCACTGTATCTGTTTTCTGCCAATACCCCCGTTCCAGGGCATCCCGTTAGACTTCAGGTCCATGTATTGCTGGCCCACCATTTCATTCCTTTCATCAACCTGTTCCTTGTCCTGGGGGGCAAAATAACTCAGGTCATCCCCGTTAAGGATGATAAAGCGCCATTTTCCTATGGTAACAGTGTAAGTTCCCGGTGTTTTTCCATTTTCCACCCTGTATCCATCCTGTATCCATCCTGTATCTTTCCTTCTCTTGTTTTCAGTCAGTCCTATATGATCAATAAGGCCTGCCTTGTATCTGGTTTTGATCATGTAATCATGATTTCCCAGCACCAGGTTCAGGGGGGCTTTGAACTTTGCAAAACGGGGAAGTATACTGTCGAAACTGGCATAATTATGGTCTATCATGTCGCCCAGGTGAAACACAGCATCCAGCTTCATCGAATTGCACACGGTAATGCAGCTGTCGAGCTTGGCCAGCGAAAGCCGATACTGCCGGTTACCGTTGGCTTCGCAGTCACAATACTGGCAGTCGGTAAAGACCCCGATTTTTACCATCCCGGTTTCCTGTGCGATTGATGCGCACGTATAAACCAAAAAGAGCAGGGTGCAGGCTCTCCTGAGCACTTGGTCGATCCTTTTCATTATTTAACCCTCGTAAGGATACCCGTGGCGGAGTTATAACGTGCGACAAGCTCCCAGGCATATGCCGGGAGAAGCGGTTTTACTCCCCAGAAATCATAATTGCCGAAAGCCCTGTCGCCGTTCACATCCAAGGTAGTATTCCCCGAGACGCCGAAATAATTCGAAGCTTCGTCGGTAAAAGCAAGTTTGAAGGTTGCCAGATCGGGATGATTCCCGGTCGTAAGATAGGTCCTGATACCCACCCAGATCGCATCGTAAGCCGTCAGGGCGTAAACCTCGGGATCCCTTCCCAGGCTGGACTTGATCCTTGCAATGAGGGGTTCCCATTTGCTCCTGGCTGCTTCGTCAAGACCGAAAATAGGGCAGGGCAGGCCATGAGAGGCAGCAAATCCGGCGGCAGCCGTATCGCTTATAACAGTAGCATTCTGGGCGAATGCGGAACTCCCGTACCAGCTTACATTCTTAAGATGCTGGTAAGTCCCGGAGGAAGCCAGGATGCCGCTGCCTTCACCGAAGGAGCAGAGGTAGACGCCAATTTCCCGAGCAGTATAGCTTGACAACAAGGTGTTCACATTATTATCGAGCTGGGTGAGTTCAGTTGAGAAACCGCTGGCTTTCGGATCATATCTGACCGCGGTATAAGCCACTCCCCCTTTGCTTGTAAATGAACCGCTTGTCGCTCCCAGCAGGTCATTGCCCCATACATCGTTCCGGATCAGGGGAACTATCACTTTGATGCTGTCGTCAAGAAGCATGCTGGTCATTGCCTGGCCCTGTATGACATCGCTTGAAACGAACCTGAAAATGTTATCCCCGGGTATGGCCAGTGAAACTGCAACGCTCGAAGGGCTGACAACAAGAATGCCATGAGTGTCGGCAAACGGCTTGATCGCAGCTACCTCGGCGCTGCTGTATGGCCCCACTACCAGCCTGATCCCCTGCCCGTACATGAGCTTCAGCTGTTTCAGGGCTTCTGCGGTATCGGTCTTTGTATCTGCAACTACAAGCTGCAATACCACGTTCCTCCCGATCGAATTCAGCCAGGCATTGATGTCCTGCTGGGCCAGCGTTGTCGAAACCTGTGAACTCTGCCCGTTTGAAGCCCCCGTGCCGGTGAGTGAAAGCAGGACCCCGATACGGACGGTAAACTGCGAAGAAGGCGGTTGATTGTAATGATCGTTCTTATGGCAGGAAGTGACCAGGATCATCCCTGTGAACAGGAGAAATAAAATCTTTTTCATATGCCTATTGATTTGTATCATTTATTCGGATGTGATCCTGACTTCGGTCCGGCGATTCTGCTGCCGTCCTTCAGGGGTGTCGTTATCAGCCACGGGTTGGGTCTCTCCATAGCCTTTTGCACTGACCCGTTTTGCTTCGATGCTGTGTTTGATCAGGTATGCCCTCACAGCATTGGCGCGGTCCTCCGAGAGTTTCTGGTTTGCATCAGGCTTACCCACATTGTCGGTATGCCCTGCAATTTCAATGCATAAGGCCGGTTTGGACTTCATCGCGCTGACCAACTCGTCGAGAGCCGGCCATGATTCTTTTTTAATAGCCGATAGCCCCGTTTCAAAAAACACATTTTTCAGGGTGTACACTTTGGGTGGATCGTATTTAAGGGTGAGCGTGTACGTGACCTTATGGTCCTCACCCGGCACATCGATCTCTTTATACTTAACAGTATCGGCAAAAAGCTTATAATAAATGGTATAGGCATCTGAGGGCGGGATGGTCACCGAGCATTTGCCGTCGGTGCCGGTGCTGCCCTGGTAAACTTTCCTTGTTTTTTTACTTTTAAGGAGGATAAGTTCTCCCTGCCTTGGTTTCCCGCTTTTACTGGTAACGGTGAAATTGAACACCGCATCATTACCCGGAGCGGATTTTTCCTGGGCCATGCTCTTAATAGAAATCAGGCTCATTGCGATGAACAGGCATAACAGCTTACAGAACCTCATAGAATTCTATGTTAAGGATTGAACTTTTCTAAACAGGCCGTATATCTCGTGCCCTACATTAAACTCAGGCCTGATTCTGAATATTGTACTGTGCTGGAACCAGCTGTATAAATAAGTGATCCATCTGGCCCTGTCACGGATGTACCATTGGTCAAGGATCTCTTCCCTTTTAAATTCAATGCTGCTGACCTCCCCGGCTTTTTCGTTGATGAAATAACTGGCCGAGAATCGCTCCGGGCCGGAGATTTGCGATACAGGGCTCATCAGCCTTTTCGATTTTTTCCATCCGAACCCTTTAAACGTGGTTTTGAATGTAAAAGTATAATAATCCACCGGGCTGAATCCTTTCACTGCCAGCAGGTCTTTGAGACCCTTCCCGTCATAATAATTCACATGGTTGATCAGCATCTGAGAAGGCTTCCCTTCAAAGATTGCGGTGAGGTAATGCTTCCATACGTCCTCATGCCCGTTGGGAGTGATGAAGTGCAGGTAACCGCCGGGCTTAAGGTACTGGTTTATGTTTAGGAGGACGGCAGTGATGTCAGTGACATGTTCCAGGATGTCGCGGGCTATCACTAGGTCGAATTGCCCTTCGTATTCAGCCATCAGGTTATCAGGGATACCCTGTATGCTCTTGTATTGATGATGTTCCCGGTTTGATCTCAGCACCTCAGGATTTACGTCCATAACGGTAATCATGCTCTGAGGGAACACGAATTGCAGTCCGGCAGCAAAATAACCTGAACCGGGCCCCAGTTCCAGGATATTCTGCGGAAATATTCTCTTTCTTTTCAGTGAATGCCCGAACAGCACCCCCCGCCTGAAGTTCCTCACACAGTTCCTGGCGAGTTCCTCAGGGCCTGTCCTGAGCGATTCTTCTATATAATAAGCGTAACATCCTTTGGATGTTTCAGCATCGGTGAGCATGGGATCGAGCTGTATATGCCCGCATTTCGGACACTTCAGCAGGCGTGATGTTTTGATATCCCAGTAATCAACCAGACCTATCTGCTCAGCTGTAATTTCGCCGCAGATCCTGCAGCCCTCCTCCCGTTTCACAGGCTTGCCTTCGATCGGGGCAGGAAATTTTATCATTTCTTTGCGAAATATCTGATGATCCAGGCTGCAATAAATGCTTCGAGCAGGCTTAAGGGAACTGCATACAATAACAGCCCGTAAGGCAGCACTCCCAGGTTCCCTATCACAACCCACATCATCATGAAGGCCATGAACCACGAAAGCAAAGTTGTTTGAAGCAGGCTGAATTTTTGTGCCAGATAATAGATCGCAATGGCGAACATCAGCGACCATACGCCCCACATCGCCCCATTCACCGGCGCAGAAGGGAATGCAATCCCAAGGCCCTGGTAATGCGCAATCCAGAATGATTTGAATAAAACCTGGTTCCTGACAAATTCCGAAATGCTGATCCAGATGGTCGCCAACAGGACTAATAATACGGGTTTAAGTTGTTTCATGCTGATCAATTTTTCTGCGTTGAGAAGCATCCCATCGCTTTTACTTCGCTAAGGTAATTGAATTCAGGATTACCGCTTAACCTGGCCGAATTATCCCTGCAACTTTCATTATTTGGGACCGGGTGGGCCTGTTTAAAGCGGGATTATTTTTGCAGCTTCTGAATCAGGTCTTCTTCAATAATACTCTTCATTCTTACAACGGAATCGGTCTTTTCATTCGGAACTGTCATCGAAAGCACGTATTGTTTAATTCTCCAGGCTCCCTCTTGTTTTACCAGCACTCCCGACCCCCTGCAGATCTTCATCCTCGTATTAAGCAACTCGTCGAACCAAGCAATTTTTCCGCCCGGATCAAAATATACATGCCTCTCCATTGATTTGAAGCTCCAGGCCCGCCCGCGGTCAAAATAGGGTTTTGTCCATACCATGAAGCTCTTCTTGTTCCAGTATTCTTTGGCGTCGGTCCCTATGAATACCGCGTCATCAGCCATGTATTTAAAGTAAGCCCCGTAATCTGCTCTTGCAGCCGCGGCATTCCATTCATCCAGCATGGCATTGATCTGCCTCCGCTCATCCGGGTAGTCATGCCCGGAATCCTTACAGCCCGCAAATAAAAGGCAGAACAGGCAGCATAAAAAGTAAGGGGATATCTTCGTCATAATTTGCATTTTGCAAGTTTCCTGTTTTCATTTTTGTCCCTGCTAAGAAAATAGGCCTCCCCGCCATAGATCTCGATCTTATCCGGGAAAGGCAATGGGATCACGGTGCCCTTGCTCAACCTGCCTGTCTCGGGATCAATCTGGTTGAGCCTCAGCATTCCGGCTTTGATGTATGTTGTATAAACATTACCATTAAGTTCATCAACCAGGATTGCATTTCCCCATCTCCAGTTTGCATCGGATAGCCTGATCTTACTGGTAGTGTCTGATTTTAATACAGTCTCCTTATGAAATGAGATAGGTACGGTCTTAATTAAATTCCCGTCTTTATTCAGAAATTCAATCACATTATCACCGAAGTTGAAGAAGACAATGATATTATCCATCGTTTTAATAACCGGGTAAATCATATTATAAAATTCAAACTGGTAGGCCCTTACGTCATATTTATTCATGTACTGCCCCAGCTTCGGACTTTGTGCAACCTTTGCTGCACTCATATCCCCATTTTCATCTCCAGGGGGGATCTGGCTGGCAATCATACCGTTCCACTGTGCATAAAATGCCTGGTCATCTGTACTCTCGGTTATTTTTTTTTCATTGACGTATTGCCTGATATATTTTTTTCCATGTCCTTTCTGATAATACCCAATGGTGGTTCCGAACCCGCCGGGTTGGATATCCTGGAAATAGATCCGGTCAGAAATTTTAAAGATCATTGATTTGAAAACTTTTTGCAGCGAATCGACTTTGGTTTTATACAGGAAGTCGAGGCTGTTTTTGTTCTCGTTGAAATAGCACTGGAACGCATTTGCATTTTTTGAAAAATAATGAACGTTTAGGAGAAAATCTTTAACGAGTGCCAATGGAGGTAATTCAGGCAAAGTGCTGATTGCAAGTGTATCACCCGATCTGTTAAGCAACACGGCTTCCGATTGTTTTAACAAGGTCCGGTAAACAAGCAACAGGACGTTGCCGTTCATCACTTCATAATCAAGCACGGAAAATGAATTATCACTGAATACAAACGAATAGTTTTTAGCATTTATACTGACTTCATTGAGGTTATATGCCTTGGGCCTTAAAAGAAATTCTACGGGTTTTTCCGGAATTTCTCTGACTCTGAAGTAGGCATTCTCGTAACCGATACAGGTAAAAATAAGGGAGGCAGGGAGTTTTTCAGGATTAACCGAAAACCGCCCTTTGCTGTCCGTTGCAGTTCCCAGGGTGGTTCCCGCGACTTTGATGTTTACATCCCGGATGGGCTTCAGGCTCATCTCGTCCTTAAGCACCCCTTTAAATGTATGGGTTTGAGAAAAAAGGACCATGCTGAAGAAAAGGAAGAAAAAAGTCAGGCTGGTTAATTTGAATTGCCCTGGCATCCTGTACATGGTTGTGGATTTAAAGTTCCATCTTTATTTTTTTATCCTGATGTATTCGGTGCTGCTGTCCGGTTCTATGGATTGAGTCTCTTTCGATATCCTGAAAGTATAATGCTTCTGTGAAAAATAGCTGACAAAAATGGTGAAGACCGAAATTATCATGTTTGAAGGTGTGGGGTAAATGTGAAAATATTCCACCAGCAATTTTAACCCCAGGTAATTGATTAAAAGATTCACCAGGAAAACGACCAGGTACCTGAAAAGTTGAACATGTCCCTTAAGGTCCGACAAAGAGAAAGTCACATACTTCTGCAGCAGGAACCCTGTAAGTAAAACAACAGGGAATTTAAATGCGAGGGCTGCTATATGTGAACTGAGCGTTACAAATCCAAGGTTCAGCATCTTTTGCTGCAGGACGAAATTATAAATCACAAAATACAATACCCAGTCGAAGACCAGGTTTAAAGCTCCGGTCATTCCATACCTGAAAAATTGCAGGCTCATGTATTTGCGAAAAGGAGGGTAAAAAAAATCAATGATCTTTCTGATAAGGTCGGCAAGAGACAGGCAGATATTCTTCATCTTGGGAGTCAGTTTATGCTGGGTTTTTATATTAACGCCGAAATTGATTTTTTATGACAGCCATATAGTAAAAGATGCTGATAAAGTGCGTTCATTTATTTTATTTTCTTAGCCTATTGATAAGATCCTGGGTAATTTCCTTAAGCCCGAGTTCCTGGGCCTTATCTTCGGCGTTTTCCTGATTTGTGAACGGACGAACTTCGGCGTTTCCTCTAAATATTGCTCAGCTTCCTTTGTCCAGGTTATCCCTCCGCCAAGGCTTGTATTTTCGGTCGGCAGGCTTGTTTCTTCGGGCTTTGCTCCTGCTTCCGCTGCTTCAAGTGCAGGCCCTGACCCGAATGCAGCGCTCATAATTACCGATGCCATTAGCTTCCCGAATTTCTTTTTATAAATATCCAGGCCTGCATCGGCATCTGCTACAATAACCGGGATTATGTCAAGCACAAAAATCACCTTATCGGGAATTTGTCCTCCAAGTTGGAAAGTAAAAATCGGGATCCCCGACCCGGGTTTTGGATAAATATTAAATACGACCCCATAGGCCCTGCTGTTGATAGTATATTGCTCAAGTGCAAGCCTGCCTGATTTCTCTGCATTGTATGTCCTGAAAACGGTCTGGGTAACTTTCTCATTTTCACACTTTTTTGCAGAGTACTCCAGGTAATCATGTTCTGAAATGATCCCTTTCAGTTCTTTGAAAATAATTTCAGTCGATTGGTCCAATACAGCTGGTTTCATTCCTCACGATTTAATTTCTCAGGGTTAATTCCCCGCCTTTCTTTGACAGAACCCGGGGCCGGGGCCCCCGGGTTAATGCCATTTTTTAAATACCGCAAATGCAAAGTCCTTATAAAGCAGCAATATGAACCGATTGCTTTATTGTATTTAACCCGAATTTCAAAAAACCCTCCTTATCGCTTCTGGCTTTCATGGTTTTATTACCATCTTGAATGGTATATAAACTGTTGGCTTTTAAAACATGAAGTATATATGAAACCTTGCCTTTTTCAACCCCTGGATTTTGAAGCCATGCATATTCATCAGCATCCCATTTTATTATTTCTAGTGAAAGCTGCCCGGCAGCAAGGGCTTTCAGGGAGTAAAGATCGTCATTTCCATTAAAATATACCAGCTCGTTTTTCCCGGCATAAAAGCCAAAGTCACTTTTTGATCCAACTTTAAACTGGCTGTTTGAAACAGAATAGTGATCCGCATGCAGTCCTATGATCAGTTTATCCTGCCTGAAATTGTAAATTAATTCAGTGCCGGATAATTTTGCAGGGAGGTGAGGGTTTAAATACAGCCTGTTATACAAGGGATTGATCCCGTAGATGGCTTTGTAAAGTCCAACAAGGGCCAGGCTGTTTCCCGAGAGGATGTCATCTCCCAGGCCGTCCTGGTGCACCCTGCCATAACGCTGGAATGCCAGTCCGTCTTTTTCATAGCGGCTCAAAACATTTTCAACATACTTCAGTGCCAGCTCCGGTTTGTAAGCTGCATAGGCTTCAACTCCGACGCTGCCCCATGAAAGGAAGATATCGCCGTTCTCATAATTCGGGAAAGGGAACTGCCAGTCATTTCCTTCGCCTGCTGCATATGAGTATAAACAGATTGGCCAGAAGAAAAGATTTTCAGAACTCGTTTGTTTTTCAATTTTATCAAGTATGGCATTGCGCCTGCCGGTGTCGTCACAGATCCCGAATGCAATGGCCATAAGGTTTACAGGGACCACAAGGTTATCCCCGTGTACCGACTTATCCCTGCCAGTCCAGTGGATGTACCATTTGTTTTTGGCGTCCCAGAACCCGCCATCCTCAGTAGATTTATTGAAACTTTTTTTGAGCTCTGCGGCAAATGCTGAGTAGTAGCCTGATTTCACGGTGTCATTTAACCGCTTTTCCACATCCGCCCACAAAGTCAAAGCATAATATAACTTGGCATTGACAAAAGCATTTTCAAATGAAGCCCAGATGATGTCTATCCAGTCACTCCCTCTTTTTTCAGATTGCGAATCAGTCATCATTTCAACTAAATGATTGCCGTTCGAATCCCTCTTCAGCATATACTCAAGCGCAAGTTCACAGGTTTTTTTATGATGTGAAACCCAGTTCAGATCGCCGGTGAGGTCATAGACTTGCGCAACATTGGCAACAAAGTCGGGATTCGAATCCATAAGATATCCCCATTGAGCCTCATAAAAGCCTTCTTTGGTCACCGTGCCTTTCATCGCATCCTCGTCCAGGTAGGCCCATCTCGAGATCACCCTGCCGTCGGGCTTTATGGCATGATCACGGTAATAATCGAGGCATCGTTTGTAACCCTCGGTATACGTGGCATCATTGATGCCGATTGCAAACTGGGCGATATACTGTTCATGCAGGCAAATTGGTCCATAAGGTGTATGCCAGCTGTTGCCTCCGAAATGGTTTTCATCGATGACCCCTATCCTTGCAATGGTATTCAATACATTCGTAACCTGTTTCCCGTTGATCCCTGCAAACTTCCCGCGATCGTATTCTTCATTATAATTGACTGCGGATAAGGTAATGGTTTCAATAGATCTTCCTGCCGGAACAGTGAACGGAGCCCAAACATCAGTTTTACCCCTGATGAAGCGGCTCCTTTTTTCGGTTTCATAGCGGTAGGTTAATTCGTTGTCGGAAACAGTAAAATTACAAACCAGGTGATCATCTTCGGAACGGCTGTACTTCATGGCAATTTTCTTTCCTTCTGCCCTGGCTTCAACCCTTAAAGCATCCCCAGTAGTGCTGTTCCAGAAAACGGATGCCTCGGAATGCACCCCGTAAGTACAAAGCTTTTGGTTGAAGAGATAGAACCAGGCCAATCCGCCGTATCCGAGAAAAGCACCATTCCAGGTATTTATGCTGTTGAAGCTGAATGAAGGGAATGCAGCTTCCTCTAAAGCGAACGGTTTCTGAAAAGTTCTTTCGATTTCTAGGCTAATGTCATTCACAGTAATGAAAAAGCTCCATTTTTCTGTTACTGATCCTTCATTATCACCATATTTAATATTGCTAATGGTTACTGATTTTTCGCCGGTCTTTGCCGTCGGGACCGATATGAGTTTCACTGTAGAGTATGTGTTGGCTGAAGTTCTTATGGAGGAAAAGATCCCTGCAGTTCCTGAAATGACCTCCCGCCCGTTAACGCTTAACCCGGTAACAGCGCATTTCGCGTTATAATCGAGTGTGATCATGATCTTACTGTTGCCAAAGGTGACCACCTCATCCGGCAGATTATTTTTAATGACGATATCCCCGGCGCTGCAGGCAATGACGGTTACCATAAGGAGTATGATGCAGCCTGACCGACGGAACTGTAATTTCATATTCCCTGCTTTTAAATTTTAAACTTTTTTGGAGATTTTCATTCGGGATTAACACTCCAACGTAAAGAGCTGATCATAGATACGTTTTGCGATACTAAGGCCGAAGATAAAGATATTTTTGGGAAAAGGAAAATCAGGCATAAAGCCTGGGGAGTATGAACGGGAATTATCTGCGTTGGCCGTCGACAAAAAGGGCGGGCGTGCCTTTGGAAGGGTCATTGATCTTTCTGCGGCGGCCATCATACCACTCATTATCATGGTCGGGTTTATTAGTAATTCGATCAACCGAGGCCGCATCATCGTAACCACCGTCATAGCCTTTGACAAGCAACAATACGTTAGTTTTGTTGCGGTTAGCGATTTGTTGTACTAAATCCCGTCCCAGGCAGAACCTGGGAACGGGATAGACATTTTCCGATAAATATAGTATAAATGATAATAATGAGTATTTCGGCCATGGTGAGCCACCCATTTCGGGTCATGGTGGGCCACTAAAAAAAGAGCGGATTGGTATATCAAATTTAACATACTTTACGTTTACCTGCAAAAGTTAGCCAGGATTCTTTTCTGCCAGTTTGTCACAGGATTTTCAATGTTATTCTATTGACCTTTCTACTGATTTCCTTTTC
>Ga0316226_1000441_pt1 | contig 56542 bp, 105 predicted proteins | sample TBH18017metaG_FD_206009 | JGI IMG/M metagenome (GOLD analysis project Ga0316226, IMG submission 206009) | Freshwater microbial communities from Trout Bog Lake, Wisconsin, USA - TBH18017 | ecosystem: Environmental > Aquatic > Freshwater > Lake > Hypolimnion/Profundal zone | place: USA: Wisconsin...
GTATTGATGACGGATGTCAAACCAAGTGGACTTGTTTGGGTGTAGCTTGTTGTGCCGTAAGTTTGAATGCCTGGCGACTTGCGCTTAAAGATTGCTGCAGTAATATCAGCTACTGAGCCACCCTCAACAATACAAGCAATCGCGTGAGCTGGCACACCATTAGCGTCAGTTGATCCTGTTGGGTTCTCGTAAACAGTGTAACGATTTACGCCGCTAACAGCTCCAATTGCTGCGTAAATTGATTCCCTGACAGACAAAGCTGGCGTAGCAACAGAAGCCGCTTGTCGTGTCCTAAGCGCTGCATCTGTTTCAATGGGTTCACCAACAACTGCTGGCGTAGTATTTGAGAAGGTCTGCCAACCAACTTGTGGGTTGTATATCTGGTTGATCGAAGCTACAACAGCTGAGATAGCTCCAGCTTGTTGCGCTGTTACTGTCACAGTAATTGATCCGCCGGTCGGGATGGTTACTGATGCCGGTAAGTTCCAAAGATTTCCACTGGAATCTTGAACAACACCATTTGTGATGATGGTTCCTACCACGCCAGTAACTACGCCAGTTGCAGATGAGTTTGTTGCAATTGTCCTAGTCAACCCGTTAAGCTTAACTTGAGCTGACAATCCTGTACCTTGCGCATAGTAAGGTGAATAACCTTGAAAAACTGCTATCATCGCTTGGTTGCTGTCATTGATTGCGGCTGCAATAACCGCTATGAATTGCCCGTCTTGCGAATCAGGGGCTACGTAAATATCTGACCCGTAAATATTTTGAAACGTTGCAATTAAGCTTTGATAGATGTCAGCGTATTGTGGCGCTGAAATGCCAGAATTGCTAACTGTCGGGGCTAAGGTTGCTAGTGGATATGTGGCCATAGTGATCTCATAGATTTATTGCAAGTTGAGCTTGACCATACTGCGTATTGATTGTGCAGTTGACAAGAGCCGCTCGGGTTGTAGGATCTACTCCGCTGGCGTATGAATCGATACTAGTTACCCCTTGGGTATCTAGAATGACTTGTTGAATTGCCGCATCGTAAGTAGAGATTGTGCCAGCTCCCAAAATTTGAGAGTTGTATGGTGTTCCGTAGGTTATGTCTAAAAACCACTCACCTTCAAATACTTTTAATCTGGTCATAACAGCTTGAGCCACTGCAGCCGGAACATCCTGATAGAAATTCCCGCCTCCTAGGCCAAAGGTGTAATCACCGGTAGAAGATAGTTGACGATATTTCATAATTAGCCTGTAGGTAATCCTGTAGTGCCACCTTGAGGATCTGGGTGGGTGTGATGTCCGACAGTATGTCCATTGAAGGTGCCCTCGCCAGTGGCTGTGACAGGTCCTGTAATAGAAACTCCAGAACCTCCAGTTCCGCCATTTCCTGAGATACTGCCATTAACTACTAAATTTCCATTGAGTGTTGTAGTTGGCGCATTAACAATCACCTGTGCGGCGTTAATCGTAACGTTTCCTGATGTGGTAACTGTTGATCCTGCTGGCGCGGTTAGGTTTATATGGTGGTCTGTTGTGATCTCTACGTAAGTTTCACCGGTATCAGTTCTTAACTGGACATTGCTAGTGCTAACAGACGGGACAGTTCTAACTTGTGATCTTGGTCCAACTAGAGCAAAACCATCTGAAAGGTCATTCATTCTTAAAAGCGGTAGCTGGTTCTTATACCCGCCATTTTGCCACCAGGTGTCAATGCAGCGCGATGAAAAGATCACAAGGCATTCGTCACCGTTCTTAATCGGAAAGGTCAGGGTAAAGCCGCCGCCAGACGGGTAAATGACTGGAACGTCTAATAGAACAGGAATCTCAACCTGGGATATCTCTGCGGTCTCAGGATCTTTCAGAGGGATCAAAACTGCTGGCTTTACTGTGCAGGTCATAGCAGAAGGATTAAATGACTGGATGATCCCTGGTAAAGCCGTCCAGACTTCTTTCTGGTGACCTTCCATTGCCGTTAAGATGGCAAGCGTATTATTCTCGTAGCGCTCGTTCCGGTTCATTCTTAAACTCCAGGCACCTTGCCAGTTGTCAAATCGATTGCCAGACAGATGAGATCTGTGTACCACTCATCACCTCTGGTATCACCCACGTGCTCGACCACAAAAGCCATATAAGTTCCGTTTTTTGAGACCGGCGCTAAGGGCTGTCTTGCACTTCGGCTATTATAAAGAATTTGTGAAGGATTCGACACAGCATTAGTGGTCTGGTTAATATCATTGCTATTCAGCTCCACAAGCTGACCAATTTTGATCTTGCTGTTTAGCAGGCATCGAACCCGGATGCCGCCGTCTGTCTGCTCTGGGATGCCAATCATGCCAGTTGCAGAATTGATTTTGACAACCTCATTTGAAGCGTATTGCGTCAATGGTGTGACTACGACTTTACCATTTTGGATTGACCACTGAGATCCCAGTGACCTGCTGTACATTCTCATTTGTGATCTACTCATTCCAAATAGGACCTGTCCCCTGATCACTGGAACGAAAGCGGGAGTCCATGTAGCAAACATCTGATTGAGGTCTGATGCTGGTTGACCATTTTTGGAGTTTATGTCATCGGCAATCCGTTGCATTGCGTCTTTTGGGGTCTCACCGGCTTTGATATTTTCATTGATAAACGATTGAGAATATCCAAGGTCACCGTCAGAAGCCAAGATATCAACATAAGAGTTAATGTTGTTCTCGCGCCCGATTCTGAGCTGTTTAATGGTCCCATCAAAAATGATACCAAAATTGCCTTCACCCTCATAGCCAGCTTCTAAAATAACCCGGTTAAATTCGCCCAGATTTTGAAGATTGCCCTTATCCCGGCTAAGGATCTGGTTAATTGTGTTTTGAGATAGGTTATAAACCCGAGCTACCAGATTATCAGGAACTTCGACATCAGCATTTTGTGTGCTAAATTTAATTTTGAATTCAGACAGATTGATAACAGCTTTGTCGCTGATGACACTAAGTTTGATCTTTCTGATCCATTGATTTGAAAGAGTGGTCATGGTGTGGTAAAGATTAGATGCGAAGATGTACCAATGTTAGAAAAGGTCGGAACAGCCGTAGCGTTGCCGTCTGTTGAAACTGTAAGAGTCCCGCCAAAATACATGTCTGGATAAGGCTCTAATAAATTAGTTCCAGTCACCAAAGGAATTCCTTGAACCATAGGATTTCCCTGACTATCTGAAATATCGATCGTCCAAATATTAGAAAAGCTGTTCCAACGCATGTAAATCTGATAAGTTTGTCCGCCTAACTGGATAGAAAAACTTTGCGCTTGGGGACTTAATGGAATTTCGTATGCTGCCATGATTATGCCACCTTCACGTCGCTGTAAGGAATGACGCTTTGATTACCTTTAGGGACAGTAGATTCTGTTTTACCTGGGTCTGCTTGAGTTTCGCTAGAAAGCAAAACAGTTTGGGAATTCACAAGAATAACTTCTTTGCAGTTCATCACAACAAATAATGCATTCTCGCTTTTTTCCTCAGTTTCAACAACTAAGCTTTTGCAGATCATATTTTGATAAAGTCGTTTTCCAGTTTGAATTGAAAAGAGTGCTCTATTTTTCTGCAAAGTTTGAAGTTGTTTATAGATCGAATTGATTTGACTAGCTTCAGAACCTGTCATTGCTGATTGAATTAAGCTACCTGCTTGATAAGCCGCAACCCCAATAGCTGCAGCATTAACAATTCGATTGGCTGATGCATTTGTAGCTCCAACAGCTGTGGCTGCAGATAAACCAGCATTGATCAATGGCCCAAAACCTGATGGGCTGTTTGACCAGGCAATCTCTAAAACTAGTTCTGCAGGTCTTTTAAACGCGTGGTCAGAGATCATTGCTCCGACCTCAACAGGATGCTCAGTGACTTCCAATTCGTCGTTATGAATCTCTCTGATGGTAGCTTGTGCCTTGATTGATTGCAATGTAGAACCATCAGGATTCTTGATATTAAAGAATCGACGGTTAGGTTTGATAATAATTGCATTCAGACCTAATTGAAGGCCGGCAATTGCGTAGCCAGTAAAATTGCTCATGGTTGTAGTCCCGCAGTATTTCTTGTTACATCACCAATCTGCCGTTGAAGCGTCATAGCAATGCTCTTTGAGATTGATTGGGCATCAGTACCAGTAACATTAAAATCATTTTTGATAGTCACATTATTTGCAGTAGAAGAATTTCCGCCACCACCTAATGATCGGTTAAAACGATCTTGATATTGTTCTGACGTGAACCCTCTGTTTGCAGCTAGACCTTCAGAGGTCATTTTGCCTTGTGGGTTTCCGGTGTACCAGACATTTGCCGCCTTGCCCATATCGCCGTATTGTTGAAGTAATTCAGACGCGTACTTTTTTGCAACTGTGTCTTGGATTTCTTTTGGTGCTGATTTAGCGCTGCCAAATTCTTGACCAACGCCATATTTTTTAGTTAACGACTGCCAGGTGCTATCAATAAACTGATACGCCCCAGATGCTGTTGAAAGAGGATTTTTTGCGCCGTAGTTTCCGCCAGATGATTCAACGCCTTTAATGCCCTTTAAAAACTTATCTACGTTTTCGCTTGTATTTTCAGCAGGTGAAGCTCCTTCAGGTTTTGGGCCGTTTAAAGGCTTGGACTTACTACCCCAGCGTTTTTCTGCATCTTCTCCTGAGGTTGTCAACCAATCCCAGAATCCAATTTCTCCGTGCGCCCACTTTGATAGTCCTGCAACTTGCGCGTCAGCTTTAGATGCGATGCTATCTAATGCAGGACCAAATTTGTATAGAAGAGCTTCACCAGCAAAGACGAATGAATTTTTTAGGCTGTCTACGGTGTTTGCGTAGTGAGCTAATTTTTGTTGATCTTCTTCATTAAACAGTGAGTCTTGTTGATTTTTGTAGCTTCTTGTTTTTTCAGCTAGCAAATCAAAATTTTGAGCCATTAAAAGATATTGCTCTTTACTGATTCCAAACTGCTCTGCAAACTGCGCAGCAACACCCCTACCTTCGGCAGTATCTCCAAACTTCTTTTTTAAAGCTTCAACAAGCCGAAGATAATTTTCTAAGTTGTTTGTATCAGCTTTTCTACCGGTGATTGTTTCAAAAAACCCCTTCATTGCAGGAGTATTTTGTAAGGTAGATCCAAATGATTGTAAGCTAGATTCTGCAGAGTCTGCTGAGATGCCAATCTGTTCTGCAGCTTTACTGAACGCCTTTACTGAGTTTGGCGTCGTGCCAGAAATACCTGACTCAAAAAATGTTTTTCGTGTCGCGTAAGCAAACTTTGTGGTGGCCGCAACAGTGGCTGCGACGGCTGCAGCAGCGGCTGTACCGACACCGAGCAGGCGCTTTTGAGTTGTGTTAAGGTTCTCATTAAATTTCAGGTAGGATGAAGCATCAACTTGATAACCAAGCTTAACTAAATACTCCTGAAGAATTTCAGCGCTTCCTTGCATGGCTCACCCGTTCCTGATTCTCTGCTTCTACATCAAGTGCCTCATTCATCTTTGCAATATCTATGAGATTGATTTTCCCATTAACTAAAGATTCGTATTGACACATCCCTCGAAGAACAGGTCGAAGAAGCCAGTCTTCTTCACCTGACATCCGAGCAAGTACTATTGATCCACCGCCCCTTGTTGCAAACTGGCTAGGGCGGAATTGAAAAAACTTCCAAGATTCTCCACAATGACAGATGCTGTCAACTGCAATAAAGTAGCTAGGTCAATCTCAGAGAACATCAACACGCCATTGGGCATTAACTTCACCCAACCGGTATCTTGCTTGATTGAGACTACACCTAAGCACTTCTTAACAATCTCATCTGACTCTTCATCAGACAATCTAGAAAGCAATAAAACGACAAGCAAGGTAACATCCTTGCCTGCGTTTCGATCAGCCACTAGACCTTCTACGATTGGAATTGCAGGACCTAATTTGCGAGCAACCGCTAACTGCTCGAAAACAGTTAGCTTGCCGATATCAAACTGGCCACAATTGAGGTCAATCATTATGCACCGCTCCCGAGTGTACGATCAATAATACCGGCTTGGAAAGTCCATTCATTCATGCCGGCTTCTTTTGCGTAGGTAATCGCAGGCGCCTTACGGAACGCCACGATCTGACATGTGATCACGTCTTGAGTTTGACTGTTAGCGATACTAATCGTATTCTGGCCATGATTAGCACCAGATGCGGTTTGAAACGCGTACATCAAGCTCAATTGCTGATTTACCGGTGAGGTCTTAAGCAGACGCACAGTAATGGTGCCAGACTTATTGGCATGCAATGAGTGCATTGGCGTACCATCAGCTGCGATAGTCATGGTGTTGATATCTTCAGTAGGCTCTACTGTGATACCTTCTTCTGAAACTGCTGCACCAGCACCTAAGTTAATAGAACCACCAGGTCCGGTGATTGCAACTTGCGTATCTAAGAAGCTATATGTTGTCATTGATCTCTCCTAATTATTGATTAACGTTGATGATGATATCAACTGTATGGATGGCTCCAGCTAACTTAGCAGCTACTTGGAACACAACTGATTTGCGAGCTGCACGATCAGCAGGGTTTTGAGTTGCGATTGGAGGGGCATAAACATAGAAGCCTTTAGGTAGGTAGTCACCTTGATTCAACGCACCAAAGCCGCCGCTATTCCAAACACCTGGAGCTAACAAACCGTTAGTCACGCCTTGTGAGCAAACTGCTTCAATTGTTGTTGCAATCAAATGGTTACCGGCGTCAGTTTGTGGCACCTTAGTTGGTGTTGTGTAGAGCAGGTTGTAGACGCTAGTCTGAATATCAAGCGCTAACCAATCTGTTCCTGTAATCACGTCGATAAACTGTCCAGACGCGCAAACACCAGGCTCAATAATTGCTGTGTTGTTGTTATAAGCAACAAACACGTTGCAATTAAATGACTCAAGGGCATTTAACTGATTTACGTTTAAGGTTTCAGCAGCGATACCAGGCTCTTGTTTGTACATCAGCGTGATAACAGTGTTGTTGCCGTTATAGTTAGTTGTTAAAATGCGAGCTAGCAAAGAGCAAACTGCATACGCGCTAGAGCTAGAGTACTGAGTTTGCGTGCGGTTATATCCAAGCTGTTTAACTTGATAGGCAATGTTCGTTGTATCAGAAGAATTCAATACCGCAGCTTCTTGTGTACTAATGCCGTATAGATGCTTAGTGGTTGCGCCTTCAATGTAAGCAGCACAAGCAAGATGGTCAGAATCAGATGCGCCAAGGATTGTTGTTGCGTACCACTGTGGGCCAAACTGGAGGTCAAACAACTCTAATGCTTGGATTGCTGTTTCAGCGGCAATACCAGGAACTAGGTAGGCGCCAGATGAAGTTGAAGTGCCGCCAAGCAAAGCGCTAATGTCTGTGCCAGTAGCTGCAGCAGTTAAGAAGCTCACAGAAGAAGTTGTTCCGGTAGTACCAGAAACAAACTCAAAGCGAGAGTAATTAGACGACCATTGAACAGTCACGCCAGTTACGATTAAATCAATTGCAGCTTGGATTGTTGCAGCAACTGCGTTTAAGTTTGCATCAGCTGAAAAGTTCAAGCCTGTAACATCATGGCCAGTTCCGTCGATTGATACATGGAACGATCCAGATAGGATTGAAGTCCAAGTATTCATTGCCTGCGCAGAAGCCGATAAAGATGCGCAATACATCTCGCCAGCAGAATTGGTTTTTGCCCAGCGACCAATGTTTAATGTAGTTGGTTGTGGTGATTGTTCAAACCAAAGAGCCGCTGCGTAGTACTCAGGAGCAGTTACCCCAAAGTCAGAAGCAACACCAGATAAACTAGTATAAGTTCTCATACGTGTCACTGTGTCAATGACAGTAGAAGAACCAATAATCAACAAAGTTGAAAGATTTTGAAATTGCGCCCCTGCAGGTGTTAAGTTAACACTTGCATTGACTAATCGATTGATGGGAAGTGTACTGGTCATGGATTTTTCTCCTATTGGTTAACCGCGATATCAGTAATGTAGTGCTCATTATCTAACCGGATATCTCCAGACAAAATATTGAGCACTGGGTAATCACGAACAATCTGTCTGCGGATTGAAAAAGGCAGATCAACGCGATATAACCACTTTTGCTTTAACAACTCTGGCAGCGTAACAATCTCGCCGCAAGCTACTAAGCCCATATTGTTCAGGCTAAGGATTTCCCTATTCTGAGACAAATACATGCCTTCTCGCAGCACCTGTGAATTAAGATCAGCATTAGGACCATAAAATGAAATCAAGAAATGCATGATCTCATGGTTAATTACTTGACCATATCCACCGGTCTCATTCGGGATAAATTTTTCATACGCGAACGTCTGAATTTCACGCCGAACAACACCAAGCGCTGCCCAACTTACATCTTCTTGCGGGATATTTGTTGACTCTGGCTGCCAACGAGGCCTAACATTTTTGCCTAGCATACCAGTGATTCCTACAACCCAAGATTGCACAAAGTCGACAAGGGCTTCACCTTCCAATGGAGCTGGTGAGCTCGATGGTGTTAGGTAACCGCCAGTTGCCGAAGTGTTGCTCATCTTGTACCCGCTCCTTGCTGGTATTTTACTGTGAAAGTACCATCTGAATTTTTAACATGTGATACCACAAACCAGCCCTTGGTCTTCATGGCTGCCACTGCTTTTTCCATTTGATACAAGGATGTGTAAGATTCTTCTTTTGTGGAGTCTTTAGCTGAGCGGGCTTTCTTTAAGAGCTCTTGAAGATGTTTAGAGACCTCTGACAGTGACATCCTCTTGACTACTGCGATGAGCATCTGTTTTTCAGAAGAGGAAAGATCTTTCCTGGCCTCGAGCAAGCGAATCGCTGAAGCAATCTGACCGGCGTGGAATACACTGCCTTCCATTGAATCTCTATACTTCTTATGGATATGAATGTGAACTGCCATGTTACCACTCCTTGCATGTAAATTGAACTCCCTGATTGCCCAGGATTGATACTTCGCCCTTAGCTACTGGGTAGTATTGTAATGTTGAATGCATGTGACCTGGGTCAATTCTGATTGAACCTAGACCAGACGATGCAGGTCCTAGATCGTTTATCCAGATCGAATGGCTTGGACTGAGGTTCTGGATAAAGAAGCCCTTTCGAAGATCATTCTTTTCTAAGAGGATCTGGGCCGTACCCGTTTTAAGGACAGTGCCTGATTTATCTTCTAATCTCATATTCTTACCTTAGCTGGGTTGACGTCAGTCTTATCCATGGATTCACATTCGGCTTGGTAAAAACCCTCGCCAAATTGTGGGTAGTAGTCCACATGACGGACCACATAATTATCACCACGCCATACTATCACGTCAGCTTGATATCCAGTCACCTCTGATTGGAGTTGGAACTTGAGCACCACCGAGATTGTTCTTGTCGTCGCTTGAAAGTCTACGTCGCGCCCAAGATCTGATGGACTACTCATCGTCACAGTTCCGTACACTGGATTGTAGGTTCTGATGACATTTTCACCCCGGCCATTATCTCCCATAACTTCCTGACGTCTTAGCACCTTGAAGGTATCTAAGAACATTGGATCTAGAAGGGCATCTGACATGTCTAAGAGAGCCATTATTTTTTCACCACGTAGATGATTGAATTTCTAAGTTGGCCAGTATTGACCAACGGTGTAATGCCAACAGATGCTTGGGCTTCTGCAGGAGAAGCTCCTTCAGCGATCTGCTTCATGTATTCTTTTTCGCCCTTGCGCATAGACTTTGTCTTGCGCCCATATTTACGGGCTTCAATTGTTGCAGGCTTTAACGGTGGTGGAATACCTTCTGTGATAACACCACGAATTGCGTTTTGAGCAGCTAGGCCAGCTCGGTTTAAGCAGGCATTGACCAAGCCTTCGTTGCCAGTCAGGACTGCTGAAGCAGCTACTTTAAATTCTGCCCGAATGGTTGGCGTGGCGCGTTTAATACCAGGGCGCATAAAAGGCCTTGCAGGCACATTATTTGCAGGAGCCCCGTTGTCATGAATGTAAGCCAAGGTTGCATTATTGATCGGTTCATCTGTTCTCGCAGTCTTTGATCTAGGCACGCCAACAAGCACATCTTTCTGCACTAAAGCATCAAAAGCTGCCAGTAACTTGGGCAGCTTATTTGTGATGAGTTTAGCAGGGTTTTGCATTAGGAGTTATAAATCACCAAGCTGCATACGAACAACAGCACCAAGTCTGTTATATGAGGAAACAGCTTTCTCCATTGCTGCGCGTTCAGCTGGAGTAACAGTTTCTTTTCGAGATTCTTTGTGTTTAACTTCTTTCATCAAGTCTTGAGCTTTTTTCTTTAGCACAAGCGCGTTATCACGTTTTCTGATGAGATCATCAATGATCGCTTTTACCTCATTGATATTTTTCTTATCTGAATTTTTAGGGTACGGCAAAAGTCCAGAGCCCTGCCCAACGTGGGCTCCGTTCCATGTATTAAAGACAGTTTCGAGGATTCTATAACCTTTATATTCCACGACTTGTGTATCTTTTGTTTTGCGGTGGACGTGAATATGAATTGCCATGATTAGCTTCCAAAGTTAGTAAAGCCAGGGGTGGTCAAAGGACCTTGCCAGCCTGGACCATTTAATGGGGGAGTGTAGCCGATGCCGACTTGTAGTGGGCCAGCTCCAAAGATCTTAGCAAGGCGGTAGAACCTGGTGCCATAAATCGTTTGATTCCAGTGACCAGCATCTTTTTCTGTTACTGCGCCAGTATCATACCCGATCGAGACCTTGTCAACGCCCTTGCTGCTAATTGGGCCAGTCTGTTGACCTGGAATGCCGCCGACAGAAGATTCTTTTTGGGCCTTGGCCTCTAGTACGATTTGATGAGCCGTATAAAGAGCAACCCCTAGGTTTGTTGAGTTTGCCCAACGTGACCCATCGACAAACCGGCCTGCAACATCTAACCAAAAATCAATCTGCGCTTTTGGATAGGTTTGTGTGCATTCAAACTCAGGAAATTGCTGCCTAAAGGTTGCCGTGTCAAGGGTTGGAGTTGCCATGATAGTTCCTAGCGTGGATTTGCTTTGATTGCGGCTTCGACAGCTTCTAATGCGGTTCTGGCAGCTCCTGCAGCTTTATCAACTGAGAATCTGTTTGTAAGAACACGCTCGTTGCCAGCAAGTGCTTTTAAATCAGCAGTAATTCTAGCAAGGTCACGCTGCGCACTTGCAAGGGTGCCGATGATGCCAGCATCTTTTGCTTTACCTGAATGAATGTGAATATGAGTGGTCATGATTAGCTCTTTAGAACACGTTGAATTTCAGCCCAGATGCCAGGACCACGAAAGTTTCCACCAATTGAATAGGCTTCTTTTTTCAAGTCTTCTTTAAGTTTACGAGCTTTCTCTACGACTTCTTTGCGGCGACGCTCCTCATCAGGACCAATGGTGCCATCTGGGTTCGCGTCTTTTGCACGGCTACTTAGGTGGATATGGATGTGCTTGGTCATAGGATTTTTTCAGCCCCAATAATAGAGCCCATGTCAAGTTTGTGCAACTCTTTTGAGAGATCTTGTTCAGTCAACTTGTCAACTTTTGGTGCAAGTTCATTTGCGTCACGCAAAACAGCCGAGAGCTTTGCTTTGAGCTGCGCTAAAGAATCAATCTTAGCGATCAAGTTCTCAATACGCCTTGGCAAATTTTTTGCAAGTCTGGCGTTATAGCCTTCTGCATCTTTTGCTTTTTTATCATTAGCACGCTTCGCACGAAGATCATTATGACCTTTAGACCAGTCTAAATGCTCTTGTGTACCCTTCTCGTATGGGTTCTCATCGTACTTTACGCCTTTGGTCGCAGCCATCGAACCTTCGTTGTAGTGCTGCTTTGCGTCTCGTGCTTTCGCAGGACCTAAATGAATGTGAATGTGCTTGGCCATGGTTAAGCCTCCGAGCTTGATTCTTCACCACCACGATGAGCCCAATATTTCTTGTTCTCTTCGTTAATCGTTGCCAAGGTTACGTGCTCAGGCACGCATTCGACAACTGTTGGTTCGTATTCGTCGTTTGCGCGCTGAGTCTCGTAAGCGATTGCTGCCGCCTGCTTAGGATCTTTGCCATGCTTGATCTCTGTCGCAATATTCTCTTTTAATGCTTTTTCTGAACTTCCTTGAATTAACGGCATAATCGCTCTCCTTAATTACTTCTTGTAAATTGTAACGCCATTCGCTTTTGCATACCAATGCTCAGCATGCTCAATTGGCATCTCGCAGATTCCGGCGGCATAATCAACAATGTGATCATGTGTTGTGCGTAGTTTAAATGCTTTTGGCACTGTCACTGTTACGTAAACTGCTTCATCTGCAGGAGCTGCTTGAGGCTGCTCAGCTTCTGTCGCTGGTTCGGCTTGCTCTGTTGCGTTGGTTTGTTCTGGCAGGGCTTCAGCTTGTTCAGCTTGCTCTGTTACTTCTGCCTGATCTAATTCTTGATCTTCAACTTGGGTTGCTTGATCTTTTTTAGCCACGGTAATTCTCCTAAAGAAAAAAGAGACCCCTACTTTTCGTGATAAGTAGAGGTCTCAAGCTGCAAGGTTTAGATACCGTCGAAGTAGCCGATGGTCTCTGGGTAGACAACTTCAACTGCGCCTAAGCGGCAGAAGTAAGTAGTCTTGTGGTAGATCGAGTCGTACTGGATTGGAGTACGTTGCAACAATGTCATTGGGTAACGAACACGTTGCTTCTCTTTTGTGTAAACTACCATACGGTCAACTGTACCGAGTGTGCCGATAGTACCGCCTACACCTGCACCGATCAACCATTTCAATGGGAAGATCTCTAACTTGCCCTTACCAGAAGTAGTCAAGAGGTTGTTCTCTTGGATGTACTTGAGGATGGACACGTTACCAGCATTAGAAACTTTAGCTGTTGAGATGTAACCAAATTGTGCTGGTGGCAACAACAAACGACCTGGGATGACTGCCCATGCAGAGGCTTGCCATACTGATGTCAACGCAGTGTTAACGTCAGCAAGGATCTCGTCAGGAGTCTTCTTAGACCATTGTGTGAAGGTAGAAGCGCCAGCAACTACAGGCTGAACGTTTGTTACCAAGCTGTTGTTAACTAGACCAGTGTCGCCAGTGGAATAGTCACCAATATACACTTGCTCATCAATGTCCATTTGATGCTTGAGCTGTAAACCTTCATACTTCTGTTGGTCTACTGGACGGCCGAGTTTAGCAGCAGATTCAAGTTCCAAGATGGTGTACTTGAGTTCCATTGCCCATGGGCGCAATTGATGTGGTACTTTGGCGATATCAGCAGAGATGCCAGTGATCTGGTCGGTATTCTTACCGATCCATGCCTTGCCGTTACCAACGCCTTGTCCAGCGCCTAAACCAGAGGCTGAAGCGAAGGTAGACAATGTGAAGCTAGAAACTTCATCAGCAATCGTTACGTCTTCACGCAGATCCAAGTCACGACCCCAAGTCACAGAAGCCAAAGGCTCGTGCAAGGTCATGTCTAAGCGCTCTAATTCACCAACCAAGAACGCGCCTGTGCTATCAACTGTACGACCGTCAGCTGTGCGGAATGAACCACCCAAAGGACGACCAACCATGTTGCCCATTTTGTCGATTGTTCGGAAGCCTGAATCGAAAGTCATCATGTCGCGAACCTTGCGACGTGGTAAAAGAATGTTGCTCATTGTTAGCTCCTTATTTTAGTTAGCTGGGGTGATGAAGATTTCAGCAACACCGTTTGCATCCATACCGCCTTGGAAATTAGCATTCGTTACCAAAACGTTATTTGTGCCGTCAGCAGCTGTTTCAAACTGACCGATGATGTGTGCGCCAGAGGTTGCAGCTACGCGAACGTAAACTGGACCATTTTTAACTGGAGCTGTTTGACCAAGATTAACTTGGACCATGATGTAACCAGAACGCAATACATCAATCACGTTGCCTGCAATTCCAGCGTTGCCGATAGCAGCAGCACCAAAGTTGTTAGCAGATGATTGTTGGAATGGGTATGGACGAACTGTCACACCGTAAGCAGCGCTAGAAGCGTCGCCAGTTGTGAAAGGACGTGTACCTTGGCTTGCTGGATCAATCAACACAGCCTGACCAAAAATGGCAGGAGGTGCAGCTGGGTCAACCAAGCATGGCTCGATTGAAGCTGGGTGGGTACGGTTTACATCACCGGAGAAGCCTGCGCCCATACGGAATGGGAAGGCCACGTCACGGGTTTTCATGCGTGTAACTTGTTTCATTTTCATTTCTCCTTAGTGGTTGGCCCAGTATGAGGCGTTCTTCTTGTTCAGTTCAGACAAGGACAGAGGACCGGCTGATTGAGCAGAGTTGCTCACGTCACCAGTGCGACCGGCATTGTTATTTGCTGTCTTTTTAATCGCGGCAGCAGAACGGAACAGGGTACGAACAGCGTCACAGGTCATCTGTTTAGTGTTCAAAGTTTTACCAGCTAACAACTCATCAAGAATTGCGCGGGTAGAAGGTTGGTTGTAAGCAACGTCCAAAGCTTGACGACGCAAACCACAAATCTTCTTGAAAGACTGGCCAGGTTTTGCAGCGCGATCGAACGTAGGAACACGGATGCCAGGAACTAAGATCTCGGCCAAGCCGATTGTGTCTTTGTAAGAATCAACTAGCAAGCTAGAATCCTTAGTCATCTTAATTTCTTCATCTGAAGTACCTTCAGGAGCTTCTTCTTTCAAAGCACCTTCGATTTCGCCTTGAATACCTTCTTCGTCACCGGTAGCTGCGCCTTCACCTGCTTGACCAGCAATCAGCTTCTCTAGTGCTTCGATGCGGGCGCGCATTTCAGCATGTTCAGCTTCGTTCTTGTCCATGTGCTCTTGGATGTCGTCATCAGTAAAACGAGCGCGAGAACCTAATTCTTCTCCGCCTTCGTCGCCTGTGCCAGCACCAGAAACTGGGGTTGGAGCAACTTCTCCGCCGTGAACATGCACATGCACGTCACCAGGTTCTGCGTGTGGAGGGAGGTCTTCGTCATGAACCTTTCCTTTACGCAAGGCATCCTTTACGCCTTTTGATACAGCATCAGCAATACGGCTATACTTTGGCATAGCTATCTCCTTTGGTGAATGGTCGTTAACAGCGCATCGCGGGCCGCAACGACCTTGGTCGACCAGCGCGATATGGTTGCAAATTATGTTGAGTTGGCGTCCAACACCAGGACGGACTTCTTCATAATCTGCGTCGTAGCCAAGACTAATTTCAACTTTGTCATTGTCTAAGATTTCTTTGATACCTTCTTTATCAGTGATAATCAGATCACCAATAAGAAGATCGTCGTAAGCACCTTCGCCACGACGAATATTGATTGCAGTACCTAAAGCTAATTCTTTCCAGTTTTCAGGAGTTACATCCTCATCAGGATGATCATTTGTGACTGGCTTGCCTAGTAAACTTGCCATTGTTTCAGGACGGAATACTTCATCATCGTCTCTGAAGATCTTTACTAAACCATCAGGACCTGCGTCAATCGGTGTTTCATCAGGGCCGTAAATCATCATACCAGTTCTAGCTAATGGAACATCTTCGCAAAGCAAAAATCCCTCAGGTGTAAGCGACCGTTTTGGCCCTAGCTTCTCAGTGGTATAAAAAGAACCCTTCATATTAACCCGCCTTGTGGTTGATGGATATGTGTGTATTGTAATGCGTTATGTGGTGTGTTGTAAGCACCACAATCAAAGCAATTCTAACACAAGAGCCTCTAGTGTGTCACGTAAATGTGGATGAAGATCATCAGGTAATTCATGCAACTTGATCCACTTATATTTGCTATGTTCAGGGCTCAATTTTGGCTCGAACTTATCAACACGTAACATAAATGTGGTGTAGTCAGCCTGACCATCAACCGTGTGGGCAATCTCTTTTAAGGCATCTGCGTAGCGATCAAAGTCCTTGCTAATTCCACACTCTTCTCGGCACTCACGAATGGCTGTAGCTCTGATTGATTCATCACCATCATCTGCCTTACCACCTGGAAGATCCCACAGACCTGGATGATTAGATTCCTCACTTCTCTTCATCACAAGAATCTCATCATCAGCCACAAACAAAATACCTGCTGCAATGACTCTTGGAGCGGCATCCGTGATGTGGACTCGTTTGCCTAAAATGTGTAGTGTGATGTTCATTCGTTAATCTCCGGTAAGATAGGTTCCATGTAGCACCTGCAGTTGTAAATTCCACCTGGAAGTAATGGTTGACCATCGACAATGGGTGGATTGGCAATTTCAAAGATCTTGTTTGCGACCTTCTTGTGTGATTCTCTGACATCATGATCATTGGCTGTCCGCCAAACAAAATGAGTACATTGCGCAGTCCTAGCGCGTGCTGCTGTAAGCTCGGTCGCGATTCTAGAGGTTTCAGTCCTTGCAATTAACATCGCACGACTTTCAGTGACCTTTCCAGTCTTTAAAACTTCTTGCGCAATTGTAGAAGCTCTAGTACCTGCAGACATACCGTCAATAATTACTTTGTGGACTCGCTGCGCAGCTTGTGTTGGCAAGGATGTGATCAGATCAACTTGCTCGTTAATAGAATCTCTAAATAGTTGACCTGTTGGTGTTGTTTCAATTTCACCACGAAGCTGCTCACCAATGTCTGCTCCAAGATCTGCCCACATGGTGGCGTCGCGTCTTGCTACATCTTCAACCATTCTTGTTGCGACAGACTTCGCCCAGGGACGAAGCATCTCAGCATACTTCGACAAGGCGTTTTGAAGTTGCGTAGAATCGGTGATCTGCTTTGGGCTAACAAAGCCCTTAACAATTGAACCAACTTGTTTAGCTACTTGTCTGAGCTGCCTAGCGTAAGCTTGCTCAGCCTTTCTACTTTTTAAGTAGATCTGCTGACTTTTACGATACTCAGTCTTCGATCCTCTGGCATCAAATGTTCTTAGCATTGCTTTGAGCCTCTAAATCTTCAGGCTTTGCACCAGCTTCATCTGATGAAATTTTCTCAACTGATGGTTCAGCTGCTGGCAAATTTGATTCTTTTGGCTTTATCTGTTTGACATGGCTTGCTGGACTAGGTTCTGAAAAACCGGTGAATCCCTCATGCTCGCCACCGTCTTCATGACCTGGCACCAAACCTTCACCTGATGGTGGCATAGCTGATTCAGCGTCCTCAATGTCCTCATCGGTGATATTCGTGAAGATGCCGGTCTTATCAGATGATTGGCGAAGCTCTTTCATGGCTGCTGCTTGACTGATTAGACCTTGCGACTCAGCACCTGAGATAGCTTGAGCTACAGTACTTGCCACGTTGGCCTTATCAAGATCAGACATCTGCCACAAGCTCTTAAACTCAATGCCAAAACCTTCTGGTAGCTCGATGTCTTCAGAAGCTGCAATCGCACGATAGATCTTAGTCATCGGAACAAGCAGCTGCTTGACCTGTTGTTGGCGAATGTTATCATAGTAGTTGCGTAAATCAGAATCACCAGAATTAAAGCCTAACGGTGACTGACCAAACAAACGGACTAATGGAATTTGAAGGGCACCAGAAAGTTGCTGGCCAAACTGTTGTAGAGCGTCAGACAAGCCTGAGAAGCCACCATGTGTTGTTGCCTCCATGCTGTCATTGGCATCTAGCAACGTGATACCCTCAATGCCCTGGAAGCGACGCATCATGTCGACATATCTAGTCAAAGCTGCAACTGCGTCGCCACCGGCTGCTGAGATCTCACGCATGCCTTCAATCTTATACGTTCTGATGTAGCTCTTGAAAACAAGCTGCGCAGCTCCTGTTGTGGCTGAATCAAACGCAACCATGCGATCATAGAGACGTTCAAATACGGATAAGCCCCAAAGGTTCTCCATTACTCGCTGCCAATATGGCAAACGAACACCCTCAAGACGTAAGCAACGGCTGTAATGAATCTTTTGGCGGTTTAATGCGGGCGCGTTTGCTGTTACTGAATAGAATTTAGGCTCACCCATGTTGGCGCCCATTTCAGTAACCAGGTCTGAAAGACTAGGCTCAACCATCCAGCGGTCTAAAACTAACAAGCCACGGAACTGACCCTTGCGGATCGTATTTAGTCGCAGCGGCGTCTCAGGATCTTGACCATCAATCAGCATGACGGCAATGCAACCACCATAAAGACGAGACCACTTAATGGCGTCGTTGATCTGATTCCAAACGCCGTACATTGTGGCAACTTCTTCGATGTGCTGCATGTCATCAGGATCTAACTTGCCTTTGAGCTCAACACCAGCTCTTGTCATGTCATCAGCAACAACGTCAACAGCAACACCACCTAACCAAGATCCGCGATGGATCCATTCAAGCAATGTTCGATTGCGAGTAATCGGGTTGAAGCCGTAAGTCGAAGACGTTAATGGATTATCTGAACCGATACCCATGTTCTGAGAAAAATTAACGAAGCTATCAGCTGCAACGCCGCGCTTCGCTTTGTCTCTTGCCCGATTGTCCTTGTTTAAAGAACTGTTGGCAAATCGTTGAATGCTTTTTTGCTTAGCCATTATTTTGTGCCCTTACAGGTAGGATGGCAGTTACTGCCAAGCGGCGGTGTGGGATGCTGGTATCACAGAGCATTTGGATGTTGTAGGTCACGTTATCAAGACCACCAACAACTGGCTGCTGTGCAAATTTTCCAGATGGGTCAATCCAAGAAGCTCCTGAAAGAATATTTGAGGCATTAGGATCGACTCCTGAGTTCAATGTCACAACAACTGAAACAACATTGACAAGAATCTCATCGGGAGCTAATGCATCAGAATAGTCAAAAGTGATAATGACATCCTCATCTGGATCTTTATCAGTCAAAATGTTGCATGTCATTTCAAGGTCCTCGCTATGTAGTCACGCACCGATGAGTAAGCTGTATAAAACCGCTCGCCAATGTAAGTAGTATATTCTCTCACAAACGACTGGGCTAGGTAGCGGTAGTCTAGCTCTAGTGGCTTTTTCAACTGGGCGAATAGCGTTATTATACCTTGGACCGCCACGGTCAAAATTGGCCTGATTTGTCGCACAATGGACGCGGTAGCACTAACTGAGACCATCATTAGATGACCTCGAAGTGTACTGAGTTGAGATTCTACGTAGGTGATCACACTCTGCAACATGTTAATTGACTTAATCATCAAGTTTGTTGATAGCACGTCCACAAATTTTGTGATACTTAAGAATTTAGCAATGTAAACAAAAGATGAAACTGCAATTGCGTATGATGCACTGATAAATCTACCGATTTGTATGGACGTAGTCACAGCAACTGAGTACGTAGCGCCGATCACTCGATTGATATACACCAACGAGCTTACAACAACCATGTCGACTAACTTACCAATCTGGTTTGTAAGCGTAGCTACTGAACTAACAGCTGCAATGAGTAAGCTGCTAACTTGCTTGTAGACAGCAGCTGAGCCAATAACAAGTGTGCTGAGAGTAGTACTAATGAACCGGCCAATTGCCAGAAGCGATAAAACGCTAGTTACGTAAGTTACGCTAATCGCGCGGGCAATGTACATGGAAGCTGTTGCAGTGGTGTTAAGCAGCTTACCAACCTGATTTGTAAGGGCGGCTATTGAATTAGCTGCAACAACTTGTAAGTTGCTGACTTGTTTATAAACTGCGGCCGAGCCTGTGATTGCCCAACTGATAGCTGTTTTAATAAAGCGGCCGATTTGGATGTCTGTGACAACAAGAACAGCGATTGTAAGAAGATGTCCTGCATTATGTTGAATGGAGATATACGTTGCTGAAACAAAATAGTAAACATTGACAAAGAGATTTCTAGGCGTTACGATTGCAGCAGTTGCTGTAGTGAGCAACAACTTACCAGCTTGCCTAGTCAACGTAGCGACAGCTGTAGAAGCTGCTGAAAGCGGCTTTAAGATATTTTTTGTAGCTACAAGAACAACACTAGATGCAAAAGCAATTGTCTGGCCAATAAATCTTGAAGTTGTAATTGTTGAAGTTGTTGAAATCGATCTTAGGATGCCTACTGTTTTAGAAAGGGTTACTCCGCCAGATGCACTAAGCACAAAGGTCTTTATCATCGACAATTGGACAACTAATGTGGTAGTAATAAAAAACGCTATGGTTTTGCTAATGGCTCTTAATTGAGACACCGCAGCCAAAACTAACACCGCTAAGTTCTTATTGACCATTTTCAACATTGAAACAGCTGAAATGCAAGAAATCAAAATATTTTTCAATGTTAGCGTAGATCTTGCTACGAAAGATGTGACTGAAATGGTCATCACCTTTATAAACGAGTTTCCTGACTTAATACTTGAATAAGGAGTTTCAGAGAACGAAGATCCAGAGAACATTATGAGCCCCTATAAAACTATTTTGACTCGTCAATAAGATTTGGCGTGCTTGGAAAATTTGCAGTGGCCAAAAGAATTCTTTGAGTCGATTGATTTGACTTCACCATTTCATTACGAAACGACTCAACAGCTGCGCCTGTTTGGCGTTGTTGTTGACTATTTTCAACCATCATAATAGGAAGCCAAGCCATCGCGCAACCCCACTCTTCAACATCTTTTCCTGTGTTGGGGTTTTTACCGGCGACTTTCATAAACCACGCGCAATCTAGTTTTCTGCATGGGTTAAAGCCGTCTAATGGGCAATTAGCTTTTGGTTCAATTTGCATCTTCAAACTCGTCAATAAAGATTTGTAGGCTTTCCCTAAATGGGGCGTTTAGATTAGTTAATGTAACACTATGCATCAAGGGAGGTTCAAAAGCTACGCATGTGTTATACGTTGGCACAATTGCTTTAACTTCTTCACCTTCTTCATACGCAAAATATCCGCCCCAATCTTTACTCCATTCTTGATTGAGGTAGATGGTGATTGAAGTTAGGTGACTACCATCATCATGCCAAGGAATAAAAGATTGTCTAGAGTACAGTGCAACATTGGCTGCATATCTCTTAGGTTGCTTTTTAATGATCCCTTTTTCTAACAAGGTAGAGATGATCTTTTGCTTCAACTCATCTTCTAACTCAAAAAAGAAAATCGCATTGCTAGATTGAACTACTGATTGGCTCCAGTTAAAGAAGTTAATCCTTGTCGGAGCCATACCTTGCCGCGTAAATAAATGCAGCTCGTTTAGTAATTCGGCATCTAGTACGTTTTTTCGTACCTCTAGAGCACCCATTTTATGGGGTTGTAGGTTGATTTACTAAAGGCTCAGGAAAGTTCTGATCTGAGATTGGAGCTGGTATTGGTGGATAGTCATATCGTTGTAGTTCATGATTCCACACAAAATAGCATCCTGGAGGAATATCAGCTGGGTTTACAGGTGGGATATAAGGTGGAACATACGGAGCGTCAGACATTTTTCTTTATCCTTTAATTTTTAGATGCTGCAATTACGTCTACATATTTTACGGCGAGATTGATTGCTGTGCCCGTAAATGTATGCGTGTGAGCTGCTCCAGTAAAGGCAACAGCTACGCCTGATACTCCGTGTGAGTGAGCTGCATTGCTACCGTTAGCTTGCGTGCTGATACCAGTTCCTGCGCCGTAAATACCAATACCTGTATATGCTCCTGCTGTACTTGTAGGAGCTGCCAAGTTCCAGTAAGAACCTGGGTTTACTGGCCAGTTACCATAAGCACCTTGTCCGTGGGCGTGAGTTGGATCAGCAACACCGTGGGCGTGACCAGGGTCATTGATACCGTGGTTATGCGATGGCATTTGAGCTGTGGTGATTGCTGTACCATCAACGCTACCAGACACTGCATTTGTACCAGATGCAGTAGTATTGGCGTTTGTTCCCGATACCGCTTGAGACGCAAAAGCTGTTGTAAATGCTACCGTACCACCAGTTCCTGCAGTTCCACTAACGACGCGCAAAGCAGCATTATCGTTTGTAGTTATCTTTGTCCATCCTGTAGGAGCTGCTGTTTGCTGGAATATTAGTACTGTTCCAGATGCAAACTCAGAAAAACCTGCAGGTAAGTCAGACTGAACTAAAGATCTAAATCCTGGAACCGCTGCTGCGCCACTAGAAGGCCCTGCAAATACTTGATTTGCTGTTTGAACACCGGCAAGTTCATTGTATTGGGCCAGTGTTAAATGGTAGTACTGAGATGCTGCGCCACCTTGAAGTCCACCCAAGCTATTGTGGTCTGCGACTGTTGTGCCTGAAAACACTTGCGTAAATGCAGAATCAATCTCAGTTGCTGTTGCAGCACCATTTTGAACAATGATACGACCAACTAAAATTGCCATTGTCGACAAGATTGCAGGTGGTGTTGGAACGCTTGCAGTAATTGCCTGGTTTAAATTGTACGAGCCAGTGCCCAAAACATAAGCTATCTTAGGTAAGCCAGATCCGTCAATGTAGCGATACACCCAGTTTACAGCGTATTGAGAAGCGGCTAATGAAGCTAAATTTGTGCCGTTGTCGTATTGGGTGTTGTTGTATGTTGAAACTGTTGAGCTTGTCCAAGCTCCTGCTGAGTGATACCAAAATTCGGCATTTGACGAAGCAGATGTTTGCGCAGTTTCATTGTACTGATTTACACCGTACCAAATGACGCCAGCACCTACAGTAATCACGTTGCCTGTTGATTCACCTAACGCTAAGCCCGAAGCCCATTGATATCGGTTTGTCTGAACTAAGCGGCGATTTAATCTTGATGCGGTTGACAAGCCCCAGTTGATGGGCTGATAGTGAACTGCTGTGCCATTGCGCCAAAGTAGCGTGGCACCAACAATTGCGGAGTTGTCAATGTTTCCGACGTTTGTGGTAACTGAATAAACAGGTGTTCCACTGTTGTAGCTAACAACTAGGTAGTTCGCCGACTGGTCAGTCAGTGCTAAACCTGAAGCTGCTGGGATGGTGTAAGTCTTTAAATCACCAGTCCAACCTGTTTGGCTAAACAACAACGCTTTAACTGAACTTGCGCTAAACGTTGCGCCACCAGCATCAACTGTGATTGTCGGAGCTGTAAGTACGCCAGGCGTATTGCCACGAAGATCTATTTGGCTGATGTAAGAAGTGTTCTTTGAGAAGTAGCCATTGGCCTCTTGCCAAATATCACCAGTTAACGGAGCTGTAGGTGCAACACCCTGTGGAATGTTAAACGAAGCTGCAGCTGTTGTTGATGGGTTGAATGTGACTTCGCCATTTGCATCTTGCACAACAGCCTTAGCTGCGGGGTACACAACAAAGATGTCTTTAATTCCTGTGGAGAAGTTAACAAGCGCGTTGCTGTTAGATGAACGAAGTGGAGTTGTTCTTGTAAGTGCGTTGCTTGAAACAGAATACGAACCAAGACCAACTTCCCAGTTTGTTCCAGTCCCCTGATCACTGATGCAGTAGTAACAAGTATTTCCGTCGCCGATACCAGAACTAAAAGACTGGTAAGGACCTAACGCAACTCCTAAGAGCGTCGCAGGACCTGTACCAGTTACGGCCGTTGTTTCACGGACACGATCATTGTTAATTAACGCCATTTGGCGATCCTAATTAACTAAATGAAACGCGGAATGTGAACTGAATCGAGTCGTTTGCCTGCAAAGGAATACCTGCAAAATCACCCTTCACAAACAGATTACCTGATGTCAATGCGTCAAACAAACCAGCATTTGTGATTGTTTCAGGTGTTGCTGCTACTTGCGTGGCTACAACTTGAAATGTATCGTTTGTGGTGTTTGTAGTTTGTTGGGTAACTGTACCGGCTACTCGTGGAGATACTTCAGCAAATAACGTGGTATCTGTTTGACCAGTTGTGCCAGCGCCTGTGCCCCACGCAACGAATGATGGAATTGTTCCGCCAGAATTCAAGCGGTTAGTGATGATTGCGCGTCCAGTGTTAACAAGTAATGTGGCCATAATTATTGTCCTTTAAAGAGAGTTGATACGCGCTTTGAGCCGCGCAAGAGAGCTTGTTTGAGATTCCAGCAGAGCATAGAAACAGGATTGCGATCGTAAAAAGCAACTGTGCCATGATTGACGATAGTTCCATCAGCCTTGGTAACCACAGCGTCGATTTCGATTCGCTTCGCATTAAGAATTGTTGAAAGGATTGACACTGATTATCTCCCAAGTTTTTGCCAGATGGCAAGGGTTGATGAAACAACTAAAAATTCGTTGATCGCGTCAATCATTGGATCGATTTGATCGTCATGCATGTGCGAATCGTCTGCAGTAAAACTTTCGCACTCGGTGATGAAGTCGTTGAGCCAAGGTGCATTTTTAGGCAGATGGACCTTTCCAGCTTCGATGTACCCGACCACGTCGAGCACCCTGGTGTACTTGTCTTTTGTCCGTTCGACACCTTCAACAAGCACTAGGCCTTCTGACTTCATGTCTTGGATCAATCCAGTTCCTGATGCCTTGTCTTCGATTTTCATTTTACGAAGAACACCCAATTCTGGGCCATTCAGTGCTTTGTGCTTTTGCCAGAAAGTCACAGCTCGTCTGCGAAGTTCTGGAGCTTCCCACTTGCCCCGAATCAAGTCAATCAGATACGCATTGCCATCAACACCTGCTCCCCAACACTCAAACACCGAATAATCGTTTCGTTCTGCTGTCTTTTGTGCAGTATCTGCGAAGATTATACGATGCTTTATAACTGGAAGAGTTTCATAGAGCCTAAAATACTGACCCTTGATAATCTCGCCACCTTCAATTTGCGGATTTTGTTGGTACAACGCTTCAAAGTTCAACGTGCCCATGATGGTCCGGCGTTCTTCTAAGAATTCTTTGCTCTTTAATTGTGGAAAAAGGGCTTCACCGACTTCACGGTGCTCATCACTCTTTGTGGCAAGCGCTGGGTAGGAAAGGCTTTTAATCTGGTCGCCAAATGTAAGCTTCAAGCGGCCAATTGGATCATCAATGTGCCAACGTGTCATGATGGCTAGCAGCCCAGCATCTTCACTAAATCGGGTGAAGAAGTCATCGGTAAACCATTCCCAAGTTTTCTCACGTACAAGAGCAGACCTTGCATCTTCGCGCCCCTTGATCGGATCATCAATGATGCCTAAGTCTAAGGATTCACCGGTGATCTGTCCACGCACGGTGGTGTTTCTGAAATAACCTAACCTGCCCATGAACTCAATGAGGCTGCGATTTCTTGTGGACCAGGTGCCTGATGAGCCTGAGCTGATGATGGTCTCAGGGAAAATGGCCTTGTAAATGTCAGACTCCATGATGCGTTGAATCTGCAAGTTAGCTCGTTCACCAAGGCGGTCAGAGAATGAGGTGTAGATGGTCTTGCAATCTGGGTTCTTACCAGCAAGCCAAGTCACAAAGTCCACAACTACCCAGGACTTACCATGTTGTGGAGGTGCTTCGATGCAAAGCTTTGGGCGCAGTCCGCCAACCAGGTCCTCGTAGAATTCTTGCAGTTGACCGGTCACTTCTTGGATAAACCACCCCTGCTTCATGGTGGGGCGGATCAACTTGCGGTATTCGAAGAACGAGTCCCTAGCCGGGCGGTAGAGGTTTAATTCAGCCTCGATCTGATCGTACAGTCGTTGAAGTTTTTGCCGATCATACTGATCAAGCGTCGTCTTTTCCACTATTCACCCCAGCTTTGACCAATAGCGTTTTGAGTTGAGCCAGCTCAGAAGTTCCTAAATTTTGAAGGCCCCTGATGTCAAGGTTTAGTGGACGGTTTGGATCGCCACCTTCAATTGCAATTGGCATCTTCTTGTGGAGGTATGGCGCTGCGACCTTAGCCGCTTCGATTCTTGTGTCCATTGATTCGTCTTCATCACGAGCAATTGAGATCAAAAGATAAAGCGGCGTGATGCCGTCAGTGGCCTCAGCTAATTTCTTTCGCTGCTCATTGGTCAGTATAGACCTTTTATTCAGTGAGCCCTTAGGCCGTCCCTTGGGGTTCAGAGGCCCAGTTCCTTTAACAAGGATGCCTTTTGCTCCATTCGTTCTGGTGACGGGCTTTGCGGCTTTGCGCTCTGATGTGTTTTGTGGAGCAGTATCTTCCACGATTTTCTCCAGTAGTTTTCAAATAGACTTCACAAGACAGATATTACCACTTTCTATGGAGGTGTGATTAAGACGCGGAATTTCGCCAAGAATGGGCTGAAATAGCAAACTCCACATGCTGCTACAGCATCTACTAGGGGGTACCGTCTCCTATTATATATACGTTAGATTAGATATTTATAATATAATTAAGATAATATATAAATAGGAAAGATAGTATATATATAATAGGGGATGGGGCCCTAAGCAGCTTGGTGTAGCGGGCAAAGCGCAAGGCTCTACGAACAAACATCTTGCAAATCAAGTACTTATAGGAAAACTACATAATGTCCACAAAACCGACAACTACGCAACTAGAAGCGGCATTTCATGAAATTATTATCAAACTGCCACGTGCAAAGCGCAAGGAGCTTAGTCCACAAATTGAAGTTTTTAAGTCCTTTTTAGGTATTACTAAGGACATCGTAAACCTCGATCGTCGCTCGTTGACCTGGGCGCCTGGTAGCGAGACACGAAAAGCTGTGGAGGAAAATCGTAACCTTGAGCTCATTTTTAGAGGTGCTGACGTCATTAAATGCAACATCTATGAAGCTTCAAAGCTGCTAAATAAACCAGTTCATTCGATCAGAGTTCTTTTAGGCCGTGGTGAAGGCAAGTGGTTTGGGCAGGTCAAAGGTGAAGATGGTGAGGTAGACTTTGCGCAGCTCTATAAACTAGACAGTGAAGGTAAAAGAATCTATCAAGCTCCTGTTGCTAAGCCGAAAAAATCAGAGTTCCAAGTTCCTGAGGGGTCAAGGTCTTACTAAGCTCCATATATTTACGATTGATTTTACATGCGCTATTATCGATCCTGCCAGTTGAGCCGAATGTCTACTACCTACAAGGTAGTTTGTCAAAAGCCCTCAGCAAGCCCATCGCTCAACTGGCACCTTCTTATTGGCTGAGCAAAAGAAGAAAGCGAGTCCGCTGAGGGGACATTGACAATTAGACAGATAACCGGGAAATAATAATTTTGGCAACTAAACAAACGAAAAGATCTCCATCAGAGATCCTTGGTAAGCCGTCAGCTGAGTTAAAAGCTGCTGACCTTGGCTTATTAAAGTTAGCAAGTTCAGGCCTAGATCTTGATGACGCTAAAAAGTTGAGCATGTCCTTCTTAGGTCCAATCTCCACAAGTAAGCTGCATCCCTCGTTCAAGGCGCTTAGTGCGTTAAAGATTGATTATCTTGGCATCGATGGTAAGCCCATCAGTGACTGGCACGCAGCACCACCCTTCTACCGCATCAGGTACTTAGAAGCCGGAACTGGTTTTGATGCCATTAGTGTGAAGAAAGAAATCAGGTATACCCAAGAACCAAATACAGCTCCAGTTGCCTACTACCCTGGTAATTGTGACTGGACGAAAATTTCAAAGAACGTTGATGTGCCAATCATCATCACTGAAGGTGAGCTGAAAGCTGCAAAGGCCTGCAAGGAAGGTTTTCCGACCATTGGCCTTGGTGGTGTCTATAACTGGCGAAGCGCAAAACTGGGGTTAGGTTGGTTGCCAAGCCTAGAGCTCATTGATTGGAAGCGGCGCAATATCTACATTTGCTTTGACTCAGACTACCAAACAAATCCGATGGTGTGTGCTGCTTTAAAAGAGCTTGCTGATGAGCTAGAGCGGCGCGGCAGCTTTGCGCACATCGTCACGCTACCTAGCCTTGATGGCTTAGAAAAGGTTGGTCTTGATGACTTCTTAGTGCATGCTGGTGTTGATGCGAATGATCAGTTTGCAAATTTGTTACGTGTTGCTGAGCCACTTGGCATGGCCAAGGTGCTGTTCGCGTTTAATGAGAAATATGTGTATGCTGACAGTCCTGGCCTGATTGTGAATCAGGAGACGAGTCAGAAGATTAGCCCATCTGCGTTTAAGGACCACTTAGAATCGGTGGCAAACTATCAGGAGCGGAAGCTGAAGGCCGATGGTTCAGTTGTCTTTCAAACTGTATCAGCCGGAGGAGCTTGGATTAAGTGGCCACTCAGGCAACGAGTTGATAAGATTACTTATGTGCCAGGAGCCGAGCGCTTTGTGCATGGTGAGAACCGCGTGATGCTGAATACCTGGCCAGGTTGGGGTTGCGAACCGAAAGCCGGTGATGTGCAGCCGTTCTTAGATTTGCTTGATCACATCTTTAAGGGTGCTGAATCAGGCGCCTTGCAGTGGTTCTTACGTTGGTGCGCCTATCCAATTCAGTACCCAGGGACGAAGTTGTTTAGTAGTGCGGTGATTCATGGTATTAGACACGGAACTGGTAAGTCACTCATTGGCTATACGTTAGGTAGGATCTACGGCAAGAACTTCACTGAGATCAGCCAAATGGACTTGCACAACGGCTTTAATGAGTGGGCAGAGTCGAAGCAGCTGGCCATGGGCGATGACGTGACAGGTAGTAATAAACGGGCTGATGCCGACTTCTTGAAGAAGCTGATCACGCAGCGTGAGCTTAGGATTAACGCGAAGTTTATTCCTAGCTACACGGTCCCTGATTGCCTGAACTACTTCTTTACAGCAAACCATCCTGACTCGTTCTTTTTAGAAGACGACGATCGGCGGATGTTTGTGCATGAGGTGCATGTTGGTCCCTTGCCAGAACAGTTCTATATGGAATATGACCTGTGGCTAGATACTGGCGGTGCTGAGGCGATCTTTCATTACTTGCTGAACTTAGATCTTGGTGACTTCAATCCAGCAGCTCCTGCCTTTAAGACAGCTGCGAAAGAGCGCATGATCAGCAACGTGCAGAGTGACTTAGCCGGTTGGGTTCGCAGCTTACAATCTGTTCCTGATCACGTCCTTAAGGTTGGTGAGATTGTGGTGAACAAGGACTTGTTTACAAGTAAAGAGTTGCTGCAGTTCTATGATCCATCTGGAAAGACCGGCACGACAGCAAATGGCCTGGGCCGTGAACTTGCCAGAGCAGGAATTCGTCAGGTGATTAGCGGCAAGCCCGTTAGGTTGGCTGATGGTAGTCAAGCCAGGTACTACGCCGTGCGAAATGCTGACCACTGGTTAACAGCTGGAATAGCAGATGTGACAAGCCACCTGAATGCCTGGAACAAGGGGCATGGCGCCGGAAGCCCAGTGAAAGCTGCAAAGTACTAGGTATTTCACCGGTTTGAAGCTAGTAAATGTATTAGGCTGATTATTTTGTAAATAAGTGTTTACAAGGCTACTTTTAGGCACTATACTAGCCCTGTAGTAACAAATTAACTCTTGCTGAGGAAAACACAAATGAAACAGATTTATAGTCACTTGATACCCTGTGAGGATCACGTGTATGTAACAGACAACTTTGGTATCTACGACCTTAAGGGCCGTGAAATTGGAGCCATCTACACGATTAGCCATTGCGAGTTTGTTGAGTACGATCCTGTTGCTCATAAGAACTATGGGTCACGCGCAATTTTACCTGGGAAGTACTTCTTTACGAACGCGCAAGCTGCTAGAGACGGCTACGCGTATGGAGCTTGTCAACCATCGAAGTTCTTTAAAACAATTGAAGAAGCGCAGCGTGAAATTGCTAGGTATTTAGGAGTTGCGAAGCTTTACGCCTTTAAGAAATACGCGAAGGAGCAAGCATGAGCTGCATTAAAACTGGCTGCACCGTGCTGGCCAATGGAAAGTATTATCACGGCGATTTGTTTTTAAGTTCATTTGGTTTTGAGCTGCGTGGTGTGCCTGAAGGTGGTGATGGCTATGAACCAAACGGACTTCATCATTGTGAAGTTTGCGAAGTTGGTGGTGTTGAGCTTGCAAAAACTTCTGGTGGGTACAAACTTTTTTGGATTCATGGATGGCTAACTGCTACAAAAGAGTTTTACAAGTATCTTCAACAATGGGAACCTGCAGCAGTTCAATACTTCAAGGTGGCAGAATGAACTTAAATCTTTCGCCAGAAGATCTTGCTGAATATACAAGACGATGCTTAGAGAATGAAATCAACAAGCAAGCTGCGATAGCTTGTGGCAACGTGCAAGGCGCAAAGCGCGCAAGACAAGCCAATACGTATCTTTATAAAGAGTTCGCAAAGCGTCAACTTCCTCCGTCACCACCAACACCGTGGGAGCGTGAACAATCAATGAGCTTAGAGGATCGGATAAGCCGCATTGAGCAACATTTAAAACTAGGAGTTTGGTCAGAATGAAAATCATTGAAACCAAAGAAGGAAGGGCTGTGTTTTCATTTAACGGCAGAGTGCACCCTGCAAAGCTGCTTAGATATGAGAACAATCAGTTCGAGTTGAAGCTCACGTGCTCTTGTCCTGATACTCAGAAGCTGAATGGTGTTCGCTTCTTAGAAGGACGTGATGGCATAAATTGCTTAGGATCTAGGAGACATTGAGATGGCTAGAAAAAACGAGCGAGTTGAGACGTACATCCCAGATCTTGAAGGTGAGATTTGGAAACCTGTTGAAGGTTACGAAGATGCTTATCATGTTTCAAATATGGGGCGCGTGAAATCATTAGATAGAGAAATTTTGACCTCACATGGAAATGTTCGCTGGGTAACTGGTAGGCTGTTAACAGTGTCGCATGGAAAACTTGGACATCGAAAAAGTGGTGTAAACACTGGAACAGTAGTTTTTTCAAGTTGTGGCGAAAAAATTGTAGTTGTTGTTTCAAGATTGGTGTTAAAACATTTTGTAAGTACTCCAGAAAATTTAAAAAACTTGTGGGCTATTCATCGTGATGGTAATGTAAAAAATAATTGCGTAAAAAATCTTTTTTGGGGTACTGAAAAAGAAAGCATTGACGAAAAATATAAACGCGGTAATGGCCATGAAGGTATTAAGCACCCGCACGCCAAAATAACAGATGCGCAAGTTCTTGAAGTTAGAAGACGATTTGAAGCAGGTGAAAAACAGTGCCATATAGCACGTTCAATGCAACTAACAGATAAGCTTGTTTGGAAACTTGTGCATAAAAAAGAATGGAAACATATTTAACGTAAAGGAGAAGTAAAAATGGCAACAAAGAAATTAGCAACGGCAGCAGAACTTGAAGCAAGCGCAAAAAAGACTGAAAAAAGAGTTTGGGGAAATAATCCATCAACAGCTCTTGTTGATGAGGTGGTGGTAGATCACCCACTTTATGACATCATGATAGCTGCAATCAATCAAGCCATGTATGGCAAGGGTGAGCGCCACGGCGGCAACGTGACCCCGTTCATGGACCAGCCTTGGGTACATTACTCAAAGCTGCATGGTCGTGGATTCTTAACTGGTCAAGCAGCAAAGAAGTTAGAAGAAGCTGCATCGCAGCGAACTGGTGAGGCATTTGAGGCCGAGGTGCTTGGAGCTATCGTCTACGCAGCTATGGCAATTCTGAAAGACCGCGAGGATCAGGCGAAATGACATTTGAAGAATTTGCGATTGGTTTTTGTTTAATCTGCGCTATGTGGGCATGCAGCCTTGTAGCTGTTGGAGTTACTTATGTCGTTTACAAGCTTTGGACGGATTGAACCATGAGAACCCTTGATGCGATTTGGTATGCACCAGGAATGAGCTGCATTGGAATTGTCCGAGCTGAAGATCCAATTGGAGGACCTAGGTACTACATTGGTGTTGCAGGTGGTGAAGATGAGCAAGCGGACATGGAGTTTATTGCAGCTCATGGAGCAAAGTTCAGCTGGAATGCCGGACGACTATTGTTTGGAGATAAGTAATGAAGCAAATTAAAAAGGTTGTGGTTTACTACGATGATGGTACGTATGTTGAGCTTGCAAACAATCCTTGGAATACAGCGATGGCAAGACCTATAGAGCATATCCATACGCCGCACCCAAGATGTACATGCATACTTTGCGGTGGTTCTGACCATGCTGTAACCTGCAAACATACTTCGCATTACCAAACGACTAAAACAACAGGGGCGGCTTCATAATGTGCCTTAAATCAAGCGGTGAGTATCAGTACTGTCTACTAAAGCGCAAGGTAGCTCAATGCAAAGCAGATTGGGAAAGTTCAATTGCTTACCTGATTGCTAAACGTCGAGGTTGGTTAGAACTATTAGAGGAAGACTATGAAGCCAGGACCGTTTGAAATTATGGGCCTTGAGCTCACATCAACGCCCGAAGAGGTGAAGCAACGATGGCGAGATCTTTGCATGATCCATCATCCTGATCGGCCAACGGGGAATGCTGTTGAGTTTAATACCATCAGGCAAGCTTATAAGAAATGCATGGCAATCGCTTTGGAGCCGAAGCTTTGCGCTGATTGCAAGGGATCTGGTAAGGTAAGGATTCAGCACGGGTTTAATACAACTGAGATTGTTTGCGGTGAGTGCAAAGGAGTAGGCCATGAGTTACCTAATCAGAAATGAGGACAACGAGGTGATGCGTGTTGTAGGCCGCTTAGAGGAGGCTCAGATCATTTGCGCCCTTCGTCCTGGCTGGACGTTTAAGCGAGTCCTTGAAAGAAGACCTAAAAGAGATCTGAGTATATTTGAGGAGGCGTTATTTTGAACACCCCAATTAGCCGCGAAGAAGCTGAGGAAATAATGCTAGACGGCCATCAAAAGTATTGGTATGACAAGGGCGTTGCTTCTGCACAAACTGAGCTTGAGTACCGTAAGAAAGATAATAAGGAACTTCATGAAGAGATTTGGCAGTTAGAGGACAAAATAGCTTCATTAGAAGCGCAGTTAAGAAGAAAGCCAATATTTGAAATAAGACATCACGTTGCTTCTGCGCAGGCTGAAATAGAGGCGTTTAAAGCAAATGTGAAAGTTGTGTTAGATGCAGTTTTATATGAATATGGGTCTACGACTAACATGGTTGACGAACTTGCAAATGCTACTATTGAATTGCAGAAAAGGATAGAAAAATGAGCGAAATTATTTATACTTGGATCTGGCTATTTATTGCTTTTCTAATAGTTCATCCATGGGCTGCAGTAGTTCTTTATTTAATCGCAGGTTTATGCGTGTGGGATTTTATTTATACATTACATAGGACACAAGAAAAATGATATTTCAATTTCCAAAAAAGAAAATAGTTTTAGATTGCTTTACAGCAGACGAAGTGGCTATTAGAACAGCCCCAATAGATTTTGCAATTAAGCACATGCCTGAATGGTGGCAAGATTTACCAGCTACATACACGCGAGATTCATTTCCATTTGGCACTATGAAGAACTGCGCTGGCATGGTTGACTTCTACAGGTATTCAATCGCTATTCCAATGTGGTCAGACCTAGTAATAAGCATCGGGAAAAATCAATTTAGCTGGAAATTTTCTGACTATATGTCTAGCGCAGATTTGCATAACACTGCTCAAGAAGCAACAGGATTTTTGCCGCCAAACTACAACCATCTAAAGTTAATATCACCGTGGCATTTATCATGCAAGCAGTCTATTAACTGGTTATGGAACACTCCGTTGTATAACCTAAATAAAAATCCTGATATTTTAATTCCTCCTGGAATTGTGAACTATTCAAAGCAAAACATAACGAATGTAAATATTCTATTCAACACAGAAAAAGAGCGCGTTATTAAATTGGCTCAGGGGTCACCTATTGCCATGATTACCCCTATGACAGATAGAAAAATAGAAATCGTAAGGCATTTAGTATCAAGGCAAGAACTAGAACGAAAATCAAGAATACTTATCACCTTTAATCGACCGTATGATCGCCGCAATGAATTAGTTAAAAAGTTTAAAGATTGTCCGTTTCATAATCATGTGGGAAGAAAATGAATACTAGAATCCTTGAAGTTTTACAAGAGGTAATGTGCACATGCAATTTATCAGAAGAGCAGAAAAACGCGCTGCACTTATCAATTACAAGTCTTCTTCAACTTAAACTAGAGAACAAGACATTGCGTGAAAGAAATCAATATCTAGAAGCCCAAGTTTACGGAGGATCTACAAAATGACAACGTTTACTGGTGACGAATATGGCGGACCTGAATTGCAGATTGGTAAGTACCGCCTAAGGTCTAACCTAACAAACTCAAAGATCCACATCAGCTTAATGGATGGTGATCGGTTTGTTGAAGCCGGGCAATTTAGCGCAAAGCAGCTAGAAGCTGTGATTGACCAGTTTTATAAGGAGAAGTTCTGATGTCTGAATTTAAACCCATGCTTGCCAGCCCGACTGATGGTCACAAGCTTACGTTTCCGATGCTAGTCAGCCCGAAGCTAGATGGCGTCAGGTGCCTGATCATCGACGGCGTGGCTATGAGCCGGTCACTCAAGCCCATTCCTAACAAGCACGTGCAAAAGCTGTTTGGGCGCAAGGACCTAAATGGCTTAGATGGCGAGCTGATTGTAGGACCACCAACTGCAAAAGATGTGTACAACAAAACCACGTCAGGCATCATGACGATTGAAGGTGAGCCTGCAGTTAAGTTTTACGTGTTTGATGACTTTAGCGCCAAGGACAAGGTAAAAGAAAACTTGTTTGGTCAATCGTCTCATTTTGAACATCGATTGCTGAGTTCCATTAGAAGGATTACTTTAGAAGATAACTGTAAGGAAGTTAAGCACTACAAGGCAAATAACGAAGCTGATTTATTTCACTATGAAGCCCACTTTTTAAAGCAAGGCTATGAGGGCATGATGCTTAGATTGCCAACTAGCCCATACAAATTTGGTAGATCTACTACTAAAGAGGCTTGGCTACTAAAGCTAAAGAGGTTTATTGATAGTGAGGCCGAGATCATTGGCATGACTGAGCTCATGACAAACACCAATGAAGCGGTTAGAAATGAGCTGGGTCATCTAGAGAGGTCCTCAAAGAAGGCTGGAATGAAGGGTAAAGATACCCTTGGGTCCTTGATTGTTAGAGATATTAAAACTAAGGTGGAATTTGAAATTGGAACTGGGTTTACTGCAGAGCAGCGAGCTGGCATCTGGAAGCTAAACCCAATTGGAACACTTGTGAAATATAAGAGTCAACCTGTGGGCGTAAAAGATAAACCACGCTTTCCGGTCTTTTTAGGCTTTAGAAACACAATAGACCTATAACATGTACTAGGTACTAAAATAGTTGTAATTAGTTGTTTACAACAATAAAAGAAGCGCTGTAGAATAAAACTGTAATTAACTTGCTGAGGAAAAAAATCATGTTTATTGAAGTTGTTGTGGTCATTGCTGCCACACTAGCCCTTATTAACTGGCTGCTCTTTGGGTCGTTGCCAGTCAACACCTTCCATTTCTATTTTGGCCTAGCCTTACTCATCATCACAATCAACAGAAAGAAAGACAAATGAGCTTTAATCAATTTTCTAATACTCGTCAAGAAGGCGAGTCCTTTGATGACTATCGTCTGCGCCTAAGGTCAGAGAAGTTTCGTAAGCAACTAGTTAGCCGTGGTGTTCAAGTTTGGAATAGCGGCAAGCAAGGTACTTACACAAAGATCAAAGCGATGCAGCTAAAAGCAGCGCAAGCGATGGTTCAGATCGAAAAAGACAAGCAAGCTAAAAAAGAAGAGGTTAAAAATGGCTGAGAAAGAGGTTGTTTATAAATTTCCTAAGGGTTTAGGCGCCTGCGCCGATAAGCTATATCAAATTAAGCAGAAGCGTCTAGACGCGCAAAAGATTGTTGATGCATTTGCAGCTGAAGAATCTGCTTTAAAGAATCACATCATTGAGAATCTTCCAAAGTCTGACGCATCAGGCATTGCAGGTAAACTTGCTAGGGTAACTGTTGTAACTAAAGAGGTGCCACAAGTAACTGATTGGGACGCGCTTTATAAGTACGTTGTAAAGACCAAGGATTTCAGCTTGTTGCAGCGCCGTGTTGGTGATGCTGCCATTAAGGAGCGTTGGGAAGCAGGTAAGGAAGTCCCTGGTGTTGGTCACTTTAATGCCGTAACAGTTAGCATGAACAAGGTTTAATTATGAGGATCATTGCTCTAGCTCTCAGCGGCAACGTGTTTAGCGCAGTCAAGTGGATCAACGACAAGGTGCTTGGTCAACACTTGCTGCAAGTAGATTGCCGCGATGGCTATAACACAGTTGCGGTCTTTAAATTTCCAGATTATCCAAGCTATGTCAGGTACTGTGAGAAGACAAAGCAAGAACCAATGAGTGCAGATGAATTTTTTAATTGAAGTAAGCAGTGTCCTTAGAGCCTGGTCTTTGGACACTGAACATTTAACCGCCAGGGACTAGTCACTAGTTACTAATAGGAGCATCAAATGGCAACAACAAAACGAGCAGCAACAAAAGACGCGGCAGCTAAGGGAACTGGCACCGCAATTACTAAATGGGAAGAAGAACTTGCTAAGCAAGCTGATGTTGCATCAGCAATGGAAGCAAATGCTGGTGGAGGTCAGTTCTTTAGTTTAAAGTCAGGCATTCTCAGCTGGCAAGACGCTCCGCTGCCTGGAAATCAGATGGCAGTCATCATCGTTGACGGCATTCTTGAGAACGTGTTTTACGAAGGTGAATACGATCCAGATACCCCACAGGGACCAACTTGCTTTGCGTTTGGGCGTGAAGAGAAAACAATCGCGCCGCATCAACTAGTTGTAGAGGCTGGCAATGCGCAGCATGATCAGTGTCATGGTTGCCCAATGAATGAATGGGGTACAGCAGATAAAGGCAAGGGTAAAGCTTGTCGTAACAGCCGTCGCTTGGCGATGATTCCGGCTGGTAACTTTGACCAGGCGGGAAAGTTTCAACTGTTTGAAGATGAGGATCACTTTGCATCAACACCAATTGCGTTTATGAAGTTACCTGTGACCTCAGTAAAGGGTTATGCAGGCTTTGTTAAACAAGTTGCTGGTGCACTTCGTCGTCCACCGCATGGCATCATCACGAAGGTGAAGGTTGTTCCAGATCCGAAGAGCCAATTCAAGGTGTTATTTGAGCCTATCATGAATGTACCTGATGAGTACATGAGCATCGTCATGCAGCGCCATGAAGAAGGTAAATCAACTATTGACTTTCCATACCAACCGTTTGACGCTGAACAAGCACCAGCACCAAAAGCAAAGAGCCGCGCAGCTCAGCGCCCACCGGTAAAAGGTAAGCCAGCAGTTAAAGGTCGTAAGTATTAAGGTTTGAGCGGGAAAGAACCTCAGGACTAAAAGCAATGCTTTGGACAGCGGCGAATTTTAGTTCTGAGGATCGATCCGAAACACACAGGAGAATAAGATGTCAGATACAAATGAGATACTAGACGCAAAAGAAATAGCGACAGAAATACCGCAACCAGATACAAAAGTTGCGATGAAACAAAACAAAGGTTTTTGTAAACTTGATTTAGAACCTGTTGTCTATAGGACTAAAGCTTTTACCTTAACTGCAGAAATCGCGATGCGCCTGCTTGAAAAGTTTGCGATGGTTACTTGCATCGAAGACGGTGAGGACAGCGCAGGTCGTCAAAAATTAAAGCTTATGGACCCAAAACACGTGGTAGATAGGTCGTTTGAACTTGCTGAAGAGTTTATGCACCAAGCAGATTTAGGAAACTATATTGTTGACATTCCAGATCCTGCTTTTGATGTTCCCGCAGCAGAAGATTTAGATTAAATTTTACGGGGTGAAAGCAATGACACTATTCAGCTCAAGTACTCGAAGACGAACGACTAAAAAGACTTGCAAGTAACCCCACCCAATTTAGAAAGGTTGTTATGAAAAGTATGCAGTATGAAAAACAAGTTGCAAAAATTATTAAGCCGCTCAAATATATTAGGGAAAACGACGGTATGTGGGTTGTTCACCCTAAACAAGGAAAAATTTGGGAGCCTGATAAGCTTTACAAGATTGCTTTGTTGGCAGCAAAAGCTGGTAATGGTCTTCGTGTAAATCAGATAGCATTTGGTTTGTTAAAAGCAGCTTAATCACCGGGGCAAAAGCGGATGCTGTGAATGGCAACCACTGGGAATTTCTTTAAGAAGGAAATTAAAGATTGCGACCCCAGCACAGACGCAGCGAGTAGCCCCACCCATTTTAGGAGTTAACATGACAACAGAAGTTGCAGAAAATAAGACGTTTCAAGAGCGTATGTTTGAACGCATTCGCGATCAGATGGGCGACCTCATGACTCAAGAAGAGCTTAAGAAGATCGTTGAGACGGCAGTTGATAAAGCCTTCTTTCAGCCAACAGTCATTAAGCGCGACTATGGGCGAGATGAAACAGCACCTCCACCTTTTGTAAAACTTGTGGAAAAAGAATTGCAAGAACAAGTGCAAACTTATGCGTCAGCCTGGATGAAGGACAACTCAGACAAAGTTGAAAAGATTATCAACGACGCAATTGGTAAGGGGATGTTTGGAATTATTACCTCCTACGTTGAAGGAATTGCAAGGCAGCCGCTGTATAACTTTGCTAACGAGCTTAGAAATAAGGGCCTTCTTGTTTAAGAGATCTATTTGAGAAAATTATGTATAAAAAAGAAATTAAGAACACAGCTTTAAAATCATGGATTGGTTTAAATGATTTTCTACCAACTGCAGATGAAGCAGTCTGCAAACAACTACTCCGTGAAGAGATGAAGGGAAGATCAAGAGAGTCTTTTTTAAACCGCATCCACAGCCGCTTGAACAAGGTCAGGGCTGATCGTGAGCGTGCTGAGTTGAAAGAAAAATCAAAATGAAGCAGCCAAAGCCTGTTGTAGTTGACTTTGAGACCTTTGGAATTGAAGGTCGTCCTGATTACCCACCTAAGCCGGTGGGAGTCTCGATTAAGTACCCTGGAAAGAAGGCAAAATATTATGGTTGGGGTCATCCAACAAAGAACAACAGCACGTTTGCTGAAGCGCAAGCAGAGTTAAAGAAGGCCTACGAGCATAAAGATGGGCTGCTCTTTCAAAATGCTAAGTTTGACGTGGATGTGGCTGATGCGCACATGGGCTTACCAGTGCCTGCATGGCATCTAATCCATGACACATTGTTCTTATTGTTCTTAGATGATCCTCATCAGAAAGAGCTAGGTTTGAAGCCATCATCTGAGCGGCTGCTAGGTCTTCCACCTGAAGAACAAGATGCTGTTGGTGAATGGCTAGTAGAAAATCAACCCCTTAAAGGCGTTAAGATCAGCAAAGCAAAATCATCTGAGCACTATTTTGGCCGGTACATTGCGCTAGCTCCTGGTGACATTGTTGGTAAGTATGCCAATGGTGACGTTGACAGAACCGAGCAGCTATTCAATTTACTGTGGCCAAAGACATTAGAGCGTAAGATGCTTGAAGCTTATGATCGTGAGCGCGAGCTTATGCCAATTCTTTTAGAGATGGAGCGCAATGGAGTTCCTGTTGATTTAAAACGGCTTAGATCAGATGTTGAGATCTACAACGAGTGGCGCCATAAGATTGACGTATGGATCATTAAGTCATTAAAGGCAGATCCGCTGATTAACTTAGATTCTGGTGAACAGCTTGTCAAAGCCATGGTGCTATGCGGTAAAGCAGATCCTAATTTGATTCCAAAGACTCCGACAGGGAAGTTTCAAACAAATAAGGCTGCTTTGTTGTTAGGAGTTACTGACAAGGTACTTTTAGCGATGCTTAAATACAGGACTCAACTAAACACCTGTATGAACACCTTCATGGAGCCTTGGCTTAGAGTCGCTGAGAAGTCAGGTGGCAAGATCTTTACTACTTGGAACCAAACTAAATCAACTGAGTCTGGTGGTTCAGTAGGCACACGGACTGGTCGCTTGTCAAGCACCCCAAACTTTCAAAACGTCCCCAAGATCTTTAAGCCGATCTTTGATCACGAGCAACCTAAGGCAAAACTGCCAAAGTGCCCACTCAAAGATCTACCTGGTTTGCCACTTGTAAGAAGCTACATCATCTCGTCAAAGGGCCACGTGCTATGTGGCAGGGACTTCAGCAGCCAGGAGCTTCGCGTATTAGCCCACTTTGAAGATGGTGAAATGAAAGACAGATACAACGTAGAACCAAAAACTGACTTGCATCAATATGCTGCAGACTTGATCACAAGCACAACAGGCGTTGTTGTTAGCCGGTCAGACGCTAAGACGATCGCGTTCTCAATTTTGTATGGTAGTGGTCTTGGTAAGTTGGCTGAAGGTGTTGGATGCTCAGTTGATGAGGCCAAGCAACTTCGCAATGCTTACTTGGGCACCTTTGCAGGTATTAAGAACATGCAGAAGGACATGAAGTCAAGAGCAGGTGAGAAGTTACCTATTAGAACTTGGGGCGGTCGTGAGTATTACTGCGAGGAGCCAAAGTTTGTCGATGGCAGATTAAGAACTTTTGACTACAAGCTTTTAAACGTCCTCATTCAAGGATCATCAGCAGATCAGACCAAAGCAGCAATGATCAGGTTCTATAATGCTAAAACTTCTGGAAAGCTGCTCTTAACAGTGCACGATGAAATTATTGTTGAGGCCCCTGTCAAGCAAGCTAAGGCGGTCATGGCTGCATTAAAGACTGCAATGAACGAAGCAGGATTAGACGTGCCAATGATCAGTGATGGTGAGATGGGTAATATCTGGACTGAAATGAAAGAGTGTGACTAACTATGAAAGAACAAAATGGCAACTAAAAAAATAATTCCAATTAAGCAGATCACTGCGTGGTCATTTAGTCGTTACAGTACGTACAAATCTTGCCCGTTAAAAGCAAAGCTGGCATTCATTGACAAGATCAGTGAACCACCAAATGATGCGATGGTACGTGGAACTAAGATTCATGAACTTGCTGAGGACTACATCAAAGGCAAGATTAGAGCGCTTCCACCTGAACTGAAGCTCTTTAAAGATGACTTCAAGTTTTACAAGACGCAGTACAAGAAAAGCATCAGCGGCATGGTTGTTGAGGACACCTGGTCTTTTAGAAAAGATTGGACTGAAACCCAATGGAATGATTGGGCAGGTTGTTGGGTTCGGATTAAGCTTGACTGCGCGCACCATGAAGATGATCAGACACTTATTATCACGGACTTTAAGACCGGTAAATACCGTCAACAATCAAATGAGGAATATGTTGAGCAGCTTGAGCTTTATGCGCTTGCAGCCTTGTTGTTGCATCCACACATCGAGGTGGCTAAACCACGGCTTCAGTACTTAGATGAGGGCGTAACTTACCCACCAGCTGACGAAGATTCATTAGTATTCACGCGTGCTGATATTCCAAAGCTTAAAAAGCTCTGGGAGAAGCGCACCAAGGCAATGCTTAGTGACACAACTTTCGCGCCTAAGGCAAATAACTTCTGCAGATGGTGTTGGTATGGTCAAAGCAAGAAAGCTGCAGGTGGTCCAGGACTTTGCAAGTATTAGCATGCAAAAACCAGAGTCAAAGATTGAGCGTAAAGCTTGCGAATTAGTTAAGCAGCATCTTGGTATCATCGGGTCAAAGTTAGTTGTGCCTGGTGATACCGGCTTTCCTGATAGAATCTTTTGGATTCCAGGTGGTAAGCCGCTGCTTATTGAATTTAAAAGACCTGGTGAAGAACCAAAACCAAAACAACTTCATAATCATCAGCAACTTAGAAAATTAGGATATAGGGTAGAAGTACATGACAACGAACTTAGAGCTCTTCAAGCCGTCATCGACGCCGTGGAAACCACACAACTACCAAAAGAAGGCCGTGAAATTCTTGCTAGAGCACGCAGCATCTGCGCTCTTCTTAGACCCAGGGTTGGGCAAGACATCGATCACATTAGCAGCCATCAAGATGTTAAAAAAGAAAAAGCTCCTAAACAAGGTGCTACTCATCGCCCCATTAAGGGTGTGCTACAGCGTGTGGCCAAAAGAAATCGAAAAATGGACTGAGTTCAATGATTTAAAAGTTGTTGTCTTACATGGCAAGCACAAAGAAAAGGCACTTCAAGAAGATGCTGACATCTACGTGATTAACCCAGAAGGTCTTGATTGGCTTTTAAAAGTTCAAAAAGAAAAGACCACGTCAGGCAAAACCAAAGTAGCTTTAGACCTGAGAAGATGGAAGCAACTTGGATTTGACACGTTAATTGTTGACGAGCTTTCTAAGTTTAAGAACACGAACACCAACAGATTTAAAGCGATCAAGTTGATTCTTCATACATTTGGTCGTCGCTGGGGTTTGACAGGATCACCAGCATCAAATGGACTGCTAGACCTGTTCGGTCAGTGCTTTGTGATTGATCAGGGTAGAACCTTGGGTCCTTATATCACCCATTACCGCATGAAGTACTTCAATCCGACCTATGACGGCTTTGGCTGGGAAATCAGAGAAGGAGCTGAAGAAGAGATCTATGAGAGGTTGGCCCCGTTGGCCCTCAGAATGGCTGCTGACGATTATCTTGAGATGCCTACTCTAATTGAAAACAACATCAGAGTAGACCTTCCTGATGACATTAGAGATCTTTATGACCAGTTAGAAGAGGACCTGATTGCCAAAGTTGGTGATGGTGTAATTGTTGCAGCTACAGCCGCCGCCGCTTCGATTAAGTGTCGGCAAGTTGCGTCTGGTGGAATCTATCTAGATCCTGAGGTTGAGGCGTTAGTCAAGGTGCCAAAGACTAAGCGTGAATGGATCAACCTACACACTGAGAAGGTGGATGCCTTAGCAGACCTCATTGATGAGCTGCAGGGATCACCCTTATTAGTAGCTTATGATTTTGCGCATGATCTAGATCGGCTACAAGAGAAGCTTGGTAAAGAGGTGCCGTATATCGGAGGTGGAGTTAGCGCGACCAGGTCAGCCGAACTAGAGAAGCTTTGGAACGCTGGTAAGCTGCCAGTCCTATTAGGTCACCCACAGGCCATGGCGCATGGTCTAAACCTCCAAGAGATGGGCCATCATGTGGCTTGGCACAGCATGACTTGGGACTATGAGCTTTATGACCAGTTTATCCGCCGAGTCCTTAGACAGGGAAACAAGTCCAAGAAGGTGTTTGTTCACCACATTATGGCAAATGACACAATTGATGACGCAATGTTGGGATCTTTAAAAGCTAAAAAACGTGGTCAGAATGCTCTTTTTGATGCCTTAAAGCGGCTGCGGAAGAACTAGTATAAGTAATAGCTAAAAATAGTTGAAAATATTTGTAAATATGTGTTTACAAAGTGATTGTGAAGCACTATACTAATCATGTAGTCACTAATTAACTCTTGCTGAGGAAATACAAATGAAAACACTTTGGACACATGATGAAATGGTTGCTGCTGCAACCACTGATTTACCAACAGGTATTGATTATAAGAAATACCTTTTGCAAACAACAAATATGTACTCTCGCGCAGACGTCGAGGCAGCTAGAAGAATTTGCGTTGTAGTCGCTAAAAAACTTCTTGTTCCTGCCTAGTACGGAGATATGCAAAATGAAATTTAGTCTCTATTTTGGTGGCTTCAAGCTTGCTGGCGGTCCCATCGAAGCTGCAAATATCGATGAAGCTCAAGGTATCGCAAATAAAAAATATCCACCAAACCGTCGTGGTAGCTGTGTTGCAGTCCGCGCAGATGCCGATTCACAAATTATTGCATACGCGAAAGCGCATTCAAAACAACTCTCACTACCTACAATCTAACTCTTGCTGAGGAAAACCATGTCTAATATTAAAGTCTATTCTAACAGAGACTCTGCCACATCTGCGCTTCGTAAGATGGGCATTGAAGCTCGCGATTACAACCTATTTATCTTCAAGGTTAAAGATGACAAAACTAAAGTTGAATGCAACTTTGATCTTGCAGATGCCTACTTAAAAAACAAACACAAATTTGAGAAGCCATTGGGATCTCATAAGTTGAAATACATCAAGCAGCCAAAGCCACCTAAAGAACCAAAGATTCCACGTAAGACGTTGTCTGGAGATGTGCGCAAGATGATTCTTGAGGGTAAATCAAATCAAGAAATTTGGGCAATTATTAAAGTTGACTGGAAACTTGATGATTCTAAAAAGCACTATCCTACTTGGTATCGTTGTGAGATGTCTCGTAAAGGTTTACTTATTAAGACTGTTGGTTACGGAGACGCACAATGAAAGACTTCATCTTAGCTTGTCTAATGGGTCTAGTACTTGGTGCTGGTCTAATGTATGTCTATCTACTTAGAATTGGTGTTTACGCATGGCCGCTATAGAAATTGTTGACGAAGGTATGTATGATCATGTGCGATTTCAACTGTACATTGATGGCAGTCGTTGCGCAGCAATTACTAAAGCACCAAAGTGCCCAGTTCAATTTGTTTGGCAAGTCCATGGCCCGCAGTATTGGCCAGCAGCTAAGGAGTTGCTTCAAGGTTTACTTGAGCTTTCGGTAATCGCAGATAACCTAACAGGAGAGAAGCAATGATTGCGCCATATTGGGACAGAGAAAGGAGAACTTGCATTGTAGTTCACCGGACGGATGATCTTGTGAAATACATCCCGCTTGAAGTTGCAATTGGTTTAGAAGTTTTGCAAATGAAGGCAAAAGAATTTGACCAGAAGTTTTCGCTAATGGTTAACTACTCGGCTGAAAAGGCATGTCGTTTATACACTGACTATGCACAGACAATCGGGGCAACAAAGGAGGCTCTAGATTTTCTAGGGAAACTAATTGAAATCACTGAAAAGGAGTACAAAATGGCAACTACTAAGAAAAATGCCGCTGCAGTTAAATCAGTACCAACGAAGAAAGCAAGCGCTGCACCTAAAGAAGCAAAAGCCAGTTCACCGGCTAAGGAAAAGCCAGTGGCGACTGCTAAGCCTGCTAAGAGCGCTGGTAAGAAGCCGTCTGCAGCTCAGATGTTCCAAGATTTAATCATGGAAGGTAAACTGACAGACGACCAGATTTTTGAGAAGGTCCAAGCTGAATTTGGCCTTGATGAGAAAAAGCGAGCCTACGTCAAGTGGTATCGCAACAACTTGCGCAAGCAAGGTAAAACTCCACCAGACGCAAAATAACTAAGGAAAAACTAAAATGGTACAACGTAAAGAAAAGAACCGCGACGACCGCGAATTTGATAACACCCAGTTGCGCGAAGCTGGTCATGGCCGCACGCTGCATCGTGACTACTCAGCTCACTTTTTTCGCTGGTCATTTGCTCGTCGTTTTATTACACCTAAAGACACGGTCCTAGAGATTGGTTGCGGTGAAGATAAGCCGCTTAGCAAGATCTTGACTGGTGGCGCAGCAGCTCGTGTCGATAAGTATGTTGGTGTTGATCTAAATAAACTTAAACCATCAGGTAGTCAGCGCTTGACTTTCCTAGGTGAGTTTAATTTTGTTGAGCGCCATAAAGAACTTCTTAAAGACGAATTTAAGGATGGCTTTGATGTTGTGGTTCATTATGAAGTCATTGAGCACATGCACAGCAAGTACACCTTAAAGTTCTTGAAGAATTGCTTTGATTCATTAAAGCCAGGTGGCGCAATGTTAATGTCTACTCCAGTTTGGGATCATGTACGCATGGCGGCAAATCACATCAATGAGATGGACGTTGAGACTTTGCAAAAGCATACTGAAAAAGCAGGCTTCATAGTTGAGCGTCGCTTTGGAACTTTTATGGACATCAAGCACATCGGTAAGGTAGATACTGACCGCGCATCTAAAGCTTCAATCGCAGAAGTTCGTACTGCATTAGCTGAGTACTTTGACAACGACGCAATCAGCAACATCTTTGGCCCGCTTTATCCAGATAGTTCACGCAACAATCTTTGGGTTTGTCGTAAGCCTTTAGATGGCGCAGCAGCTAAACCTACTAAAGCACCAGCCAAAAAAGTTGCTGCTAAAGGAAAGGCTCCATTCTGATGGGAATCAAATTCACGAATCACGTGGATGTGGCCGACTTCCAAAAGAAGTTTGGCCATCTTCATAACAATAAACCAACGCATTTGACATTGAGAAAACTTCAAGAGCGCACTGCTTGCATGCTTGAAGAGCTTCAAGAATTTGTTGATGCCGCACATGCGCAAGATTTGGCTGGTCAGGCAGATGCACTTGTAGACCTGGTCTACTTTGCGCTAGGAACTGCAAACATGATGGGTCTTCCATGGCAAGCATTGTGGGACGACGTCCATCAAGCAAACATGCGAAAGGTCCCAGGTGTTACGAAGCGAGGCCATTTGGTTGATTGTGTCAAACCTGAAGGTTGGGTCGGGCCAAAGACACTAGAAATCCTTGAGCGCTTTGGGTATAACAAGGAAGTCGATTCAAAAGAGGAGAACCATTGTGATGATGCCGAATATCAGCGCAGCCCTGACAATCTTTGAAGGTCCTGATGGTTCTGGTAAGTCAACTGCAGCAAAGGCTTACGCAGAACTCACAGGAGCTAAGTACGTCCATTTTCCTGCTTTGCCTAGAGTATCACGTGGCTTAGCTAGAATGTATGTCGAGGCCATGCTTCCTGCGCTTCTCGGGTACCAGTCAGTTGTCTTTGACCGCTGCTGGTTAAGTGAAATCCCTTACGGAATTGCTTTTCGTGAGGGTTATGATCGGATGACCAGAGCTGACCGCCGGATGCTTGAGCGCTTGGCGATGCGTTGCGGAGCTGTTGTGGTGAAGTGCTTACCGCCTTGGGAGGACGTTAAACGAACTTATCTAAGTCGTAAGCACATGGAGATGTTAGACAATGATGCGCAGTTGAAAACTGTTTACGAGCTTTATGTTAAGCAGAATACTGATCTACCAGTCTACGACTACGATTACACCATGCAGCCTGCGGGCATTACACCTGATGATTTAACAGGTCTAAGAATGATTTTGCATCCAACTGGTATGGCGTCAGCTGGTAATCTAAGTCCAACATCAATTGTACTTGTTGGTGAATCATTTGCAGAGCGCAAAGACAATGATTCATTTTATCAATGGCCGTTTGCCTCATTTACAAATGAAGGTTGCAGCCGCTGGTTAACAGATCAACTAGACATTGCTGACATCAGAGAGAATAATCTATTTTGGATAAATGCTGATCAAGATCTTTCGGTTTTGAAATCATTTCTCAGAAAACCAGCAATTGCATTAGGCGCAGAAGCTTGTCTAAAACTAGAAAAATTAGATATCGATGCGATTGGTATTCCGCATCCTCAATATCACAAAAGATTTAATGGTCGAGAAAACTACGCACTGATAACAACTATTAACAAAGTAAAGGCACAAAAGGTATGAACTACTTCCCAGAAGTCTGGATTGATACATTAGACGACCTTATGAACAACGGCAGATTCGTTGCTCCTAGGGGTAAGATGACACGTGAGCTCCCGCAGCGGACTATTGAAGTTGATATGCGCCGCCCAGTTCTTACAGTGCCAGCTAGAAAGCTTAGCTACCAGTTCATGGCTGCTGAAGCTTATTGGATTTTAACTGGTGATGATCGTGTTGCTTCAATTGCGCCGTATAACAAGAACATTGCTAACTTTAGCGATGATGGTGAAACTTTCTTTGGGGCTTATGGTCCGAAGATCTTAAATCAGATTGAGTACGTAGTTGCTAAGTTAGTTGCTGACCCCGGTAGTAGGCAGGCAGGATTGACTATCTGGCGAGAGAATCCTCCTGAGACTAAGGATGTACCTTGCACAGTTGCTGTCTTCTTCTCAATTCGAGGATTAGAACTGAATTGCCACGTGTTTATGAGGTCCTCTGATGCATGGTTAGGTGTACCTTATGATGTGTTTAACTTCAGCATGCTATCACACCTAGTTTGCAGCCTAGTTAATGAGAAGACGTGGGCAATAAATGACGCGACAACTGAAGAACGAATTTTATACGCCCCAGGCACCTTGTACCTGACTGCTGCGTCGTCTCATATTTACTCTGAGCACTGGGAAGCTGCGCAAAGTCCAGCAATTAGAAAGTGGGAGCATCAACATGCAACACCTCACCAATGTTTTACTAAGGCCACTGCGATTTACGCAACGCTTCAAAAGCTTCGTGACTCTAAACCTGGCGATTCAATTCGTTGGTGGGAGCAAATGAAATGAGGCCAGATCGTGATGAGTGGGCGATGGACTTGGCCTTGTTGACCTCTAGAAGATCAACTTGCTTACGCCGTCAAGTAGGTTGTATTCTATTAAACGAGCGAGGACATGTTTTAGCAACCGGGTACAACGGGGTCGCTGCTGGGCAACCTCATTGCAATCATCACGATCAGTATCATGAGCTTGGGTTTCCTAACGCGTGTTCTGGTGCCCACTCACCAAGTGGGACAAATTTAGATGGTTGTCAAGCAATTCACGCAGAGCAAAATGCTTTGTTACAGTGTCGTGATGTTTACACGATTCATACAGCCTACACAACAACAAGTCCATGCGTTACTTGCGCAAAGCTTTTGCTAAACACTAGCTGCCAGCGAATTGTCTTCTTTGAGGCATACGTTAATCAAGACGCCAAAAAGCTTTGGGAAGATGCCGGACGTGAGTGGGTTCATTTTAAATACATGAGGGAATAATCATGGAAGATAATTTTCAGATGTTTGAGTTCATGCGAAAAACTATTGAACACAAAGGCCCAAAGTTTGCTGATCTAGTCCAAGCAATTTCAAATATTCAAACTGCACTGGGTTTGATTGATCAGGTGCATGGAGAAGAACTTGCCAAGCGGCTTGGTATTGCGATCATGATGCCATTGATTTCATTAGCTAGCAGCTTAGAGATTGAAGAGTTTGATTTACTGAAGCATGTGGATATGATCCATAAGCTTGCAAGAGAAGATATCGACGAGCTTAGGAAGGGGTAATCATGGTAATGATTTTACTTTTAGCTGGTATTATTTTTGGTCTGTTTGCAGTAGTTCAAACTATCTTATTGATTTTTCACCTGATTGGAAAAATGTATGCGTACCTTAACAAAGCTTAAATTGTCAATGATTTGCGGAGTCAAAATGTTTAAACGAGCATGGACTGAACTTGGCAAAATTCAGTCTATTGCAAAAGAAGGCGATAATATTGTCGTGGTTCACGAAGTGGAGTTTAGACTATGAAAGGACAACGAAAATATGGTAGGAACTATAACGATCGACTCAAGCTTGATAATTTGGTCATTGTTGGAGATAGTCATTTGGTATGGAAGTTTTCTCCTGGGAGCATTTCTGGGCTACCTTATCTTATGCCTGTTCTTGTACATACTGAGGAAATAAGCTATGGAAACAACTGAGTTTAAAACAGCTGTGACGTTTATTATCATAGTTTTAATTGCGATTATATTTGAGTTACCCGCGCGAATTATTAAACGATTGCAGCGCAAACAGATTGTTAAAGTTCAGATCGACGTTAATAAAATATTTGATAAGCCAGTAGATAAAGACAACGGATATTCAGAGCTTATGGCTACATGGACCGAACAAGATTTTTGGTACCCGCCTGAAATAAAGCCTGTTAGAGAAGGGGTTTACCGGGTCAAGTGGATCTCAACTATAGGCACACCAATATTAAACTTTGCGTATTGGCGCCTTGGTGGCTGGGGAGTCATCTCCCATACGATCGATGGAGCTGCTGCAAACAAACATTCACAAAACTGTGTTATTCAAGACTTCGAATGGCGAGGTGTAACCTATGAAACTGAGCCCGTGGTTTCCTAAAGGAGTTGATCCAGTTCATATTGGGGTCTACCAGACTGTTTTAAAGGGCGGTCTTATAGGATATCAATATTGGACTGGTAGATACTGGTCGCTGCAATCAACTACTATTGATGGAGCTGACGAGTGGCAAGGTTGGAGAACAAGCTGGAAAACTAAACAATGGAGAGGAATTTTAAAATGACTGCAAATGACAAAAACTTACTAAAGCAAATGATTGAGCGCGGTAGATTTAATGGCGCGATCTATGACTTACTAGTTAAACAAAATGAGATTAACGCCAAAGAGATGATTGCTCAGATGGGAAATAAGTGGTGTTTGCACAAGGATAACCAAGTAAAGAGATTAGACGTACCTCTGCCGCTTCTAAGCGACCTAAGAATCAGTAAGATCTTAAAGGCCAGAAGATGACAGCTGAGATTATTCCATTGGCTCCTCCACTAATAATTGAGGAGCGCTGCTCATTTTGTGATGCTGCAAAAACATCAACAAAAGCTTTAATTGGTAGCGGAAACGGACATTATATTTGTGATGCCTGTGTCCGCCTAGCTAAGCAAAGAATGGCTCCAAAGGAGACAGCATGAAATTTAGTTGGGCAGATAAGATAGCGCAAGCTGTAGCCATTATTGCGGCAGTCATTATATTATCAGCCATTAGGCTTTCCATCAAATTAGGAGGATTTTCATGATTTATTTAGAGTACGCACTATTGGCTGTAATTAACATCTTTGTGACTTTACTAGCCATTCTTCTGGCTCCAATTTTGCCCTTGTTTGCGTCAAATAAGTCAGGGCCAATTAACAATGGATCGGGTGTCGGAGTAGAACCAAGATTGCCGTCGTGGCTAAATTGGTTTCAGACACCAGATAACAGCTTGTTAGGTGATGATACCTTCATCATTGACAATCTAGATGTGCCTATGTATTGGCATCAAGTAAAATGGCTTCTACGAAATCCAGCGTACAGCTTTGCTTTAAGATATATCCCTGGATTAACACCTGCCACCTTTACTGGCAACAATCTCATTAAGGATAACGACAATGCCGTTGCAGGACATCTCACAGTGCACGCCGACAGTTTATTTCAGTATACTTTGGTTAGGCAACTTTTTGGTTCTTCTAGGTGTCTTTACGTTAATTTTGGTTGGAATATTCGTGCTCTCGTTGACCCTAACGTTAAAAGACAAGATCGTCCGTATGAAGCAACGTTTGTTTTTTCACCTAGGATTTCAGGATTTAGATAATGACAAAGATTAAACACACGCCATCAATTCAAGTACTACCATCAACAAAGATCTACGATGGAAAAGAATTAAAAAAGAAAAATCATCTTCGTCCAGGCGCTTACAGCTTAGATACAACACCTAGCTTATATTGCGGGGTGTTGTACTTTCCAAATGGTGCCACAAAGGAGTTCGTAAATCATGAATGATCACCAACATTGTGAAAAGCCTTGTGATGATAATGAATGTAAATCCCTACGACGGATGCCAATCCAACGGCCAATGAGTCATAAGGAGGCTGATGATCTTCTTAACATAATTGGAAATGGCAGCTTTGCCTTAATCAGAGCCGTTGAACGATTTCATGGGATTGAATAATGTCTGCCTGGCTTATCATCGTCACAGGTATGATTTACTCATATATTGCCTGCGAGCAGCTCTACCGTGGAAATGTTTGGATGGCTGTTGTTTACTTCGGGTATTCATTCTCAAATATTGGCTTGTACATGTTAGCTACTAAATGACTTATAAACGAGTCATTTAGTACTTATAGGTTGTAAGTTTTAATAGGTTCGTGACTCTTTAGATCAACATTACAAGCCCATTTGACAGCCTCTTCAGCAGTTAGACCCATGCGCATGCAAACTTCAGCAGCCATGGCGCCAGATCCAATTGCCATAAAAGTTTTAGCTCTTTCCCATTCAAGATCTTCACCACAGTAAAAGAGACCTTCTTTAGTTAGCTTGATAAAAGAACTATCAGGCTTAAGCTTTGGTTTTACTTTACTCTTTTTGTTAATGTACTCGACTACCTTGTCACAATCACTCCAGTTGCCAGCCACCCCTAACCACCCACCTTCAATCGGCACAATTTTCTCTTCAAAGTACTTAATGCCAGTGTCCTCATCTGAAAATTGACTGTCAGACACCAGAATTTTATTAGTCCAATCACCAACGATAGTAGTCATAATTACACCTTATTTATGCAACCTCTAAATTCAAACTCGTCTTCACCTGACACCATAATGAGCTCAGGCATTAGCATCCTACCATTTTCAAATGACAGTAAGACAAAACCAGATCGCCAATCTGTTGGTGCGTCCTCGATGTAGTGAATAAACGCCTCAGATTTAGGATCTGCCAATGTACCAGTCTGCACACCCCATCGTGTTCCGTTGTAATCTGTTATTGGGGCGGCTGATAGATTGTGCGTGTGGCCAGTGATCATGTTGACGCCGGAGTTTAATGCGTTTGCCCGACCAGCCCCAAAACCACCTTTCCAGCGATGTTTGATGCAGGTATCTTCATTTACCCAAAAGCTCCAGCAACTCTTCCAGAATGGGAAGTGATCTTTTAATGTAAAGCCTTGGACACCTTCATACGAGGTTGCACCAGAATTGCTCAGGAACGTCTCAAATCTAGCGTCGTGATTACCTAAGCACCAGATCAGTTCAGCGTTTCCTGCAAGCTTCTCGATGCCTCCCATGAATTCCTGGCAGGCTTCTAGTTCTTCTTTGACAGTTGGTGTTGATGACCAGTTAATTCGTGGGTGCCTAGAAGCTTGTGAACCATCAAAGATATCACCATTAGCCACAATTGCTTTAATCTCGCCCTTAAATGTTTTAAGGACCGCTAGCAAAGCCCTATACGCAGTGGTGACTTCATCTGGTTGAAAATGAGCGTCAGAGAATACAACAACCCGACCCTTTTTAATGTCCATCCCGCGGCGGACATGGCCATTAGTCTGTTCGATCTTTTTGATAATTTCAAATGGCCTACCTGGCCCACTCTTTGACACAAGCTTAATGCCGTACTTAACTTCAAGCGAGCGTCTTCTAAAATAAACTGCTCTAATGTCAGTTGCTAAAGCTTTGCTGACTGCCGAGGCGCTTTTTAATTCATTCCAACACTTGATGAATGACTCATCATCTACTATGTAACCTGGCATAGAACTCCTTTATTTTAGGTGGTATTTATCCCTACATGGTGCGCATACATTAAAGACCAGTCTTGGTGAGTATTCACCACAGAGTTCGCATTCACCAGGCTCGCCTTTTGGCATAGGCTTAGCGGCTCGGAGCCTGGCGGCTCGAATGACCGCTTCTATTTCATGTTCTGCGTCGTCTGCAATATCACTCATTTTGGCCAACTCTTATCAAACATTTGAAGATCTAGTTCTGTTGTGTCAGCATGTCCTGCCAACGCTGAATATTCTGCTGTGCACTCTGTGACCACTGTTGTGAGGGTTTCGACTCGCTTCTCGAGGGCTTGTCTGGAATAGTAGGACAGATTAAGGTTGTACTTGGCGGTTGATTCGCGCAGCTTGCTAGTAAGCTGATTGTTAGTACTAGTAAGAGTAGCAAGCTTTTGCTTTTGAATGTTGAGTTCATTTTGGGCCTCATTAAGTTGGTGTTGAAGTTCTTTTGTTTTTTCTGCGGCGGCTTTTAGATCCTTAATGCCTTGCACCTGCTCTTCAGAAATCCGTCGTTGATAGCCAACGTTTTCAAAGTGTTTTGCAGTCCCGTAAAGACCAGCAATGACTAAAGCAATGGCAGTCAGTATGGCGCCAATTTTTACCCAGATTGACATGCCACCCGATGCCGTATCTACAACATCTCCGATTAGACTCATGATAGTCCTTCCATGCAGACAGCTACTTCAGCAGCTCTGCGTTTTGTTAAACCAGGCAGCGGAACTAACTTGCCACCAACTTTTGCCTTATTCCACTTAGGAAGCTGCTGACATGCCTCTTTAAGTTTACCGGCTTTTAAAAGACGCGCCGCAGTTGATCTAGAGGTGTCACAGGCTGCAGTTCTTCCTTCGTTATAGGTAACATCACCAAAAGCACCTAAGACGTTTGCTGGAAGCCCTGGCACACAATGCTCTACAATCTCAACGGCTTTTTTCATATCATCATTCATGAATTGATCACACTCAGCAAGACTGTACTTCTTCCCGATGACAACGTCATGACCAGTGTGACCACGGCAAACGGTTAAGATGCCGCCTGTGTCGTCGTACGCGTATTGACGTAAGCCTTCTGCAGGAACAGCTAAAGCTGTTGCTATGGCAGTTGCTGCAATGATCCGGCGTTGATTATCTGTGAGACTCATACGTTTTGTTGGCGAACCAATCTAGAGACATACGCGCCAGCAACTGCAAGAATGATAAGAGCCGTAAAGACATCTCTTGGAATCACATCAGTGTACATTGGAAGAACTACCTGCGCGACCTCGCAAATAACCGCCAATTCCATGAATCTTAATGACCATGCTTCTTTGACGATTGTCTTCCAGTTGTCGTAAAGTTTCATTTTGGACGACTCATCATTTCAATACGATCAAAGCGGTCGTCCAAGTACTTTTTTAAGTTTTCAACAATCGCATTGATTTCAGTCTTTGGGTAGTGATTCTCAGCAATCTTTACCTCCAACGTCTGCAACTTTGAAGCATCTGCCTCATGCTTCTTATAGAGATCTTCTAATTGAGCTTCTTGCGCAGCATCTTTTTTAGCTAGCAGATAGCCCATAATTCCAACAACAACTGCACACACTACACCAATGATTGCCGAATCCATACTACTCTCCCTATTGTTAATTTTCGTTGATGTCTTTGGATGGCGCAGCCATTGGAAGGGCTGATAATCCGCTTAGAAAAACTTGTCTGCTTGCTTGATTTGCATCAACCATCTCGTTTCTAAATGATTCTACAGCTGCCGCTGTGCTCATTTGTTGACGAGAATTTTCTACCAAAAGAACAGGTAGCCAGGCCATTGCGCAACCATTTTCATCTACAGTTTCGCCAGTGTTTGGATTTGTACCAGCTAACTTCGTAAACCAAATGCAGCGATGCATCTGATTATTTTTGATTTCTTCGCACTTGCTGCCTAATGGGCAAGTAAGAACTGTTTTAGTTTCCACTTGCTGGCTCCTCAACAGTTTGCGCAGATTCTTCAACTGCTTCAGGTTCAGCGGCAGGCCCTGTCAAAGTCCAAGCTTCCCCGTTCCAAATCGCCTCTTGACCTTCTGGGATTGTCGGAGGTGCAATAAGCGTCGTGTGTGGAGGCATGTGAATTGGTTGATCTTCTTGATGGACAATTTGATACTCACCAATATATTGGTTATGTGTACCCCATTGATATCCAGTAGTGGAAATTTCCATTTTTCAGTCCTTAGTTTTTCTGACAGATGATTAAATTAACGTATCTTGGAGACCAGTTTTGTTGACTAGAGCCGCCATCAGTTCCACCTGAGTGGGAGTGATTGATGTCAGTATTATATATGCCAATGCCTGTTGCAGCACCAGCAGTGGTACCACCTCCGTCGTAGCTAGCATTTACACCGCCGTCAACTAAGTTACCACCATTGCCGTCCCAGTTTGTTTGAACTATAAATTGAGTGCCATGCAAAGGTGAATGAGCGTGACCAGGATCATATACACCATGGCTATGCGGATTATTTCCGCTCATACCACCTGTTGTAAATCCGTGTGTATGGTATGGAACAACATTCATGATTGTAGGATCTGCGCTACCACCTACACCACCGCCTGCTGTACTAACAACTCTCATCATACGATTGTTTGCAGTGTCTGAAGTATCTTGCGTCCAACCTGTTGGTGCAGCTGCCTGGGCGAAAACCATTCTTGTACCAGATGGGACAAAGATATTCTTAATGGCAGTTGTTAAGTTAGTAACAAACCCGCTTAAGTTGCCATCATCGTTTGCGTTGTTTCCGTCATTGGCAATGAGTTGAGCAACTGCAGCGGCTACAAATGTCGCTTGACGCCAAACAGTATTTGCTTGCTGAGACGATGCAAGACCTGGTTGAAATCCTTGACCGACGACAGTTGTTAAAGCTGCGTAAGCAGTAGGTGTGAGCGTATTTGCACCTGATTGGGTGGCAAACGGCAAAAATTGATTAGTACCTGACATAATCTAATCCTTATGGTGGGAAGTGGAAAGTTTGAAGGACACCAGCCGGTCTAAGTGGCAGATATCCATTTTGAAGCAGGCCAATTAGTAATGCTGATGGCTTAGCTGAAAAGTAAACGTCGATCGTATCGTTTTGATTATCGACAAATGTAATTGTGATGCCAGTTCCTGAAAACACCTCTTGAAAATCAACCAGATACTGCTCAGTAGAACCGTCCCATTGATTCGCTGCGATTTTTGCCTTAAGCATAATCCTATACGTGCCATCGTCCATGGTCACTGAATAGTTAATTGGCTGTCCATTTCCATACCAGATACCTTGATCCCAACCTAGTCCTGTAGTGTCCCAACTAAAATAGACTAGTAACGGAGTTTGAATGGTTCTTGGAAGACCAACCCATAAACCAATTGCGTCTAATTGCGCTCCAAATGCTACATCAATGTCATAAAGACTTGGTGTTGATTGTGCCAGCGCAATAGTATCTGCCCATGCTTGGCAAACACTTGACACCATGGACATAAATTTAGGAGCCGTCTGATATTCAGACGTGATCAAGCTGGTGTAGGGAGTAACGTTGCCGCTCATTAGGTCACCGTCACAGTAATGTTAGAAGCTGCGCAATTGGCACCTTGATTATAGGCGATCGGAATATTTGACGTACCAGTTGGACTTGGAGCTGTTCCTAATCTAAAGTCTGTGATATAGAAAGTCTGACCTTCTGGCAATCCAATCATTGAAGCAATTGCTTGCACTTGCGAGATATAAACACTTTCTCCAATCGACAATCCCGTAACATAGTTAGTCAAGGCGCTAATGATATCGGCTGTTGTTGTGCTAACGTAACCCGCTAAAGCCTTAATTGTCACTGAGAAGTAAATGTTCACTTCGCCAAGCACAAAATAGTTGATGACGGATGTCAAACCAAGTGGACTTGTTTGGGTGTAGCTTGTTGTGCCGTAAGTTTGAATGCCTGGCGACTTGCGCTTAAAGATTGCTGCAGTAATATCAGCTACTGAGCCACCCTCAACA
>Ga0316226_1000453_pt1 | contig 56070 bp, 46 predicted proteins | sample TBH18017metaG_FD_206009 | JGI IMG/M metagenome (GOLD analysis project Ga0316226, IMG submission 206009) | Freshwater microbial communities from Trout Bog Lake, Wisconsin, USA - TBH18017 | ecosystem: Environmental > Aquatic > Freshwater > Lake > Hypolimnion/Profundal zone | place: USA: Wisconsin...
ATTACCGATCTTTCGATGCCTGGCAGGTCAGGTATCGAGCTGATCCGTAAGATAGCAGAGAAATATCCCGGGGTAAGGGTGCTGGTCCTTTCAATGTATGTGAGCGAGGACTACATTTTCAATGCCCTCAAAGCCGGCGCCAAAGGTTACCTGCCCAAACAGGATACAACCAAAACCGAGCTTCTTAAAGCTGTCAGGACGGTTGCCCGGGGCGATGAATACTTCAGCGATACCGCGGCCCAGGTGATATCCAAGTTATATTCCCATAATGTGAGGTCGGCCGGGAGCCCTGAAGCGGCCGCACGCAAAGCCAATCTCACATCACGTGAGACGGAGATATTAAGGCTTTACACTGAAGGCTTGTCGAACCTTGAAATTGCCGACCGGCTCAACATCAGCATCAGGACCGTCGAAACGCATAAGAACAACATCATGCAGAAATACAATTTCAAGAGCACTGTCGAAATGGTGAAGTTCGCGATCCGCAATAACCTCGGGGAAGCTTGATCTGAAGGACATAGAATGATCTACGATGTAATATGTACAATTTACGAGTGGACGATTTACGAGTGTCGATTCAATTTTACGATTGACGATCTATGAATAATATTAAATCCGTAAATCGGATATCATACGATTCAATCGTAAATCGTAAATCCTGCAATCGTAAATCTAAGTAAATCCCTTAGTTTTAATTCAGAACATCCGGTATTCCACAATTAACGGGGGTTGTCGTTATTTGCACCCTTACCGATTGCAAAATATGTCAGGGTCGTGATTCCTGGCTTAAGAATATCATCGTAACGGAATATTAACTTAAAACTTCAATCTATGTTAGAAACTGGTTCAACCGGCTTTATGCTGTTAGCCGCCAGCCTGGTCATGCTTATGACACCCGGCCTGGCGATGTTTTACGGCGGTCTGGCAACCAAGCGCAACATCCTGGGTATCATGATCCAGAGCTTTGTTTCTCTTGGCTGGACTACCGTGTTATGGGTTACCTTCGGGTATTCGCTCTGTTTCAGCGGGGGCGACGGAGGCATTATCGGGAATCTCGATAAGGCTTTCCTGCATGGCATTACTCCATCAACGATGTACTCGAACGGGAAGATCCCCGAGTATGTGTTCATCGCCTACCAGATGATGTTTGCAATCATCACTCCAGCCCTTATCACAGGGGCTTTCGTAAACCGCGTCAACTTCAAGGCTTATTTCATTTTCCTTACCGTATGGCAAGTCCTCGTTTATTACCCTTTCGTCCATATGATATGGGGAAACGGGCTGCTCGCACATTGGGGAGTCCTTGATTTTGCAGGAGGTGTTGTGGTTCACGCCACAGCCGGATTTGCAGCTCTCGCTTCAGTAATCTATGTCGGTGCCCGTAACGATAAAAATTCAACTCCAAACAGCATCCCTCTCGTTGCCATCGGCAGCGGGCTTTTATGGTTCGGTTGGTACGGTTTCAATGCAGGCAGTGAGGTGGCTGTTGATACTGTGACTTCACTGGCATTTTTAAATACTGATGTGGCCGCTTCTTTTGCAACGGTGGTATGGCTTTTCCTTGAATGGTCGCATGCTAAGAAACCCAAGTTCGTAGGTTTGCTCACGGGCTCTATAGCGGGACTCGCGACGATAACACCCTGCGCGGGATTCGTTCCGCTCTGGTCTGCCCCCATTATCGGGGGAGCCGCCAGTATACTCTGCTATATGGCCGTGCAGTTCAAGAATAAGATGAATTGGGATGACGCCCTTGATGTTTGGGGTGTTCACGGTGTAGGCGGAGTTCTCGGAACCATCCTGCTTGGTGTATTCGCTTTAAAAGCTGTAAACGTTAACGGAGCCGACGGACTGCTTGCCGGCAACTCCATGTTCTTTATCAAGCAGGTTGTTGCCGCAGCCGCCGGGGCAGCCTATGCTTTCGTATTCACTTACATCATGCTTATTATCATCAATTTCATCACCCCTGTAAAGGTCGACCCGGATGCTGAAAAGACCGGTCTTGACTTTGCTATTCATGGGGAAAAAGCATACGACGAAGGAGCAATCTAAACTGTCGAATATCCTTCACTTACCTGTACAAGGCCGGCCCGCGTTTGCGGGCCGGCCTTATTATTTGCCCTCCGCAGAATTATATTTCATACCTTTGTCATATGGAAAGCATGAGACAACAGAAAATCTCCCGAATGATACAGAAAGAGCTGGGTAATGCTTTTTTGCGCGAGGGAAGGAACCTTTTCGGGGGTGCCATGATCACAGTCACCAAAGTTAATGTCACCAAGGACATGGCCGTATGCAAGGTATACCTCAGCCTCTTCAACACCAAAGATAAAGAAGCCCTGCTCGCACTCATAAAACATCATGGGAAAGACCTGAGGTTCCAGCTCGGGCAGCAACTGCGAAACCAGCTGCGCATCATCCCCGAACTCCAGTTTTTTGAAGATGATTCCCTTGATTATATCGACAAGATTGATACCCTCCTGAAAACCTGATATCATCATGCAATACGATCCGATAAAACGTTCCCTGGGCAAGGTTTTCAATAAAACCCCTTTCCTGAGAAAACTGTTTTACAAGCTGCTCGACATCCTGCTGCTCAGGTCGTGGCATGTAAGGAAAGAGCTGAGAAAATGGGCTGAATCCCCGGCCATTAAAGGCAATGTGAACATACTCGACGCCGGTTCAGGGTTCGGACAGTATACTTACTTCATGTCGGGGATCAATATCCATGCCAGCATTATCGCAGTGGACGTGAAAGAAGAACAGATCGCCGACTGCACCGCTTTTTTCCATAAAGCCCTCCGCACACGCGTGGTGTTCGAGCAAGCTGACCTGACAAAATTTGTCATGAAAGATCATTTTGATCTTATCCTCTCGGTGGATGTCATGGAACATATTGCCGAAGATGAGAAAGTCTTTGCGAATTTTCATGCTTCTCTCACACCGCAAGGAATGCTGATCATCTCCACCCCATCGGACCAGGGCGGTTCGGATGTTCACGATCATGATCACGGGGAATCCTTTATCGATGAGCATGTGCGTGACGGTTATAATATAAACGACATACAGGATAAGCTTAAGAGAGCAGGTTTCAGCCGCACAGAAGCATCTTATACTTACGGTAAACCAGGCCAGGCCGGCTGGAAGCTATCAATGAAATACCCTATCCAGTTGCTGAACAACAGCAAACTTTTTTTCATTTTCCTGCCGTTCTATTATCTTCTCACTTTTCCCTTTGCCTTGGTGTTCAATTATTTTGATCTTTATTCAAACCATAAGAGTGGAACGGGGTTGCTGGTGAAAGCGTGGAAATAGTTAGCGATGTAGCGAGAAGCGAGGTAGGGAAAAACGAAAAAGATTATCAGCAAAAATGAACTTCCCATTCTACATAGCGCGCCGTTACCTCTTCTCGCGGAAGTCCCATAACATCATCAACATCATTTCAATGATCTCCGCTATCGCCGTTATGATAGTGACTGCTGCGCTTGTGATCGTACTTTCGGTATTCAACGGGTTCGCCCGCCTTTCCGAATCTCTCTTCAATTCGTTCAACCCCGATATGGCCATCACCCTGAAGAAGGGAAAAACCTTTGATTCCGCCGAAGTGGACATCCACCGTATAAAAAATATTAAAGGAGTAAAGTATGTAACCGAGGTCATCGAGGAAAACGCCCTGATGAAATACCTCGATAAACAGTCCATTGTAACGCTGAAAGGTGTCAGCAGCGACTTTGAGAAGATGTGCGGCATAGATACCATGATGGCTGCAGGGCATTTTATACTGGAGCAGGGCGACCTGAACTTCGCGGTACTTGGTTATGGGATAGCCGATTACCTTGGAGCCAACCTGAGCGATTACAAGAATCCGCTTACGGTGTATGTTGCACGCCGGGATGCATCATTCTCAGGTGTTTTCGACAATGCATTCAACACTGCTTCAATCTTCCCATCAGGAACTTTTTCGATACAGTCAGATTTCGATGTCAAATATGTGCTGCTTCCGCTTCGCTTTATGAAACAGATCCTGGGATACGGAAATGAACTCACCTCGCTTGAGATAGGTCTTGATAAAAAAGCCGATCCGGCTCTGATCCAGAAAGCCCTGCAGGAAGCCATCGGCGATAAATTCAGGGTCAAGAACCGTTATGAACAACAGGAGTTGATATATAAGATCTTCCGTACCGAGAAGTGGGCCATTGTGATGATCCTGGCCTTTATACTGCTAATTGCCACGTTCAACGTGATTGCTTCAATCTCAATGCTGATCCTTGAAAAAAAGAAAGACATTGCCGTACTTCAGAGCCTTGGGGCCAATAAAACCCTGGTACAGCGTATTTTCCTGTTCGAAGGTATGCTGATTTCATTCTCCGGGGCTGTGGCCGGGTTGTTGCTCGGAGCCGCCATCTGCTGGGCCCAGATGCATTTTCACCTGATCCGGTTAGGCGATGCAAACAGCACCTTTGTTGTTTCAACTTACCCCGTGCATATGCTTCCGCTTGATTTCCTTATTATCTTTGCGATAGTAATGTTTATAGGCTTTATGGCTGCATGGTACCCTGTCTATAACATCAGGAAAGTTGATGCTTCCATGATGCGCGCTGAGTAGTTTTTGACTTGCATTATCTGAAAACCACATACTATGTCATCCCCGAATTTTACAAGGCAGCTGCTCGTCATGGGCATTATTCTGCTTTCTGCGGATGTGTTCGCGGGCAGCATTCTTACTTTACCCGGCAATAACAAGGTGCAGTTTAGCTCTGTCCCTTTCCGGTCTCTCAATGTCACGATGGATGTTTGCAGGCTGGACTTCCGGAATGTGGAGACCAAACAGGGTGCATTCACCGAACTTTTTTCCGAAGATCTTGGGTTCAGTAGTATCGTTGGGGATCCTAAACTTCCTGTTTATCAAAAACTTATCCAGGTCCCCCTGGGCGCTGCCTATGATATCAGCATCAGCTACTCCCATTTCAGGGATTATAAGCTTAAGGATCTTGGTATAGTTTCTGCCATAATTCCTGCCCAGGCGCCTCTTTCAAAACATATCACCGATCCCGCGCAGGCGCCTTTTGCCATGAATCCGGCGGCTTACCGGCAGAATAACTTCGGCGAGGCCCCCCTGGTCAGTGTGAATTATGTCGGGATTATGCGCGCAGTGGCCCTTGCCCGGCTTGATGTTTCACCCGTGCAGTATAACCCTGTAACCGGCATGCTGCGAGTGTATGACCGCATTGAAGCCAGGGTTACTTTCAGGCATCCTGACCTGGAGGCCAGTAAAAAGCTTCTTGAAAAATACTCATCTCCCTGGTACCAGGGATTGTACAGCAGGATACCGAATTATACCAAATCTGCAGATTCCATGCTTACTTCTTCACCTGCAACCTTTGTGATCATCGCACACCCGTCTTTTAAAAACTGCCTCAGCCGGTTTATTGCCTGGAAAACCCGCAAGGGGTTCAGGGTCATCACCGGATACACTGATAATCCTGCCGTGGGCTCAAGCAAGGCAACCATCAAGGATTACCTTCGCGGGCTCTATGAAAACCCTCCCACCGGGTACAATCCCCCGAGTTTCGTGCTCTTCGCCGGCGATGTGGACAAGATCCCGGCCTTTAATACAAACGGGCATCCCTCCGATATGTATTACTGCGAATACACAAACGACCATATCCCTGATGTCACCTACGGAAGGTTTGCTGCAGAGGACACAATCCAGATGAATGCTTATATTGACAAGACCCTTGAATACGAGCAATATACTATGCCATCGGATGATTTCTTAGGGGAAGCAGTGATGGTGGCGGGAGCTGATCAGAACTGCGGCCCTCTATACGGGAACGGGCAGATCAATTACGGCACGAGCAACTATTTCAACCCGGCCCATGGTATATTATCCCATACTTACCTTCAGCCCGAACTGATGCCCGGCACTTACGCACCGGAAATCCATGCAAATGTTTCAAACGGTGTTGCATTTGCAAATTATACTGCCCATGGAGGCGAAAGCGGCTGGGCCGATCCTTCTTTCTCGATCTCCGACATCGCAGCCCTGCAGAATGCCCATAAATACTGCCTGATGGTCGGGAACTGCTGCAAAACAGCGAATTTTGCGGTTAGCTGTTTTGCAAAGGAAGTCACAAGGGCCACAGGGAAAGGCGCCCTTGGATACATCGGATGCTCTGATTATTCTTACTGGGATGAAGATTACTGGTGGGCCTGCGGGTTCAAGGCTGTTTCCACAAACCCTGCTTATGACCCGGCTCACTTAGGGTCTTATGATAAAACCTTTCATGACCATGGTGAACCAGGGTCGGACTACTTTGTCACCATGGGCCAGATGGTGCAGGCCGGGGACTTTGCAGTTGAAGAATCCTCTTCGGGGATCAAGTTATATTACTGGGAGACTTACTGCCTGATGGGAGATCCCTCTCTATGCATCTACTATTCGGTGCCTCCTGCGCTGCAGGCTGAGTTTCCCCACCTGGTATTGCCAGGTTCGAACAGTTTGATTGTTACAACCGAACCCCTGTCGTACGTCGCCTTATCGCTTAACGACAGCACACTGCTCGATGCCCGCTCGGTGGATTCATCAGGTATTGCAGTGCTGAGTTTTCCTGCTGTCACCTCCCCCTGCTATGCAAGGCTGGTCATCACCAAACAGAACCGCAAACTTTTAATCGACAGCGTTGAATTTCACGATTTTCCTGCAGGTATTGACGATGGCGGCTCAGGACATTTTGTTGAGATTTACCCCAATCCTTTTAAAGCCAGATTTTCGCTGGTATGCAATTCCGTCAAAACCGAACAGATCATCTTGGGCATTTACGACACTTACGGGAATTGCGTTCTGAAAAAAACTGAACAATTAAAGCAATCCGCCCAACCAATCATTATAGATGGCAGCAGTTTAAGCCCCGGGATTTACTTCTGCAGGGTACAAAGCGGAAGCTGGACAGAGGTCAGGAAACTGGTGCTAAACAGGTGAGTTCAGGGTTTTATTCCCTGCAGCTTTCCTTTCTTTGCAACTAATGCCACCTTCACCTTATTTACACCGATGATCTGCCCTTTGGTAGACAGGCTGGGGTCAGTGATTGCAGTGATCAGCGAAAGCTGGGTGGAATCGTAAACCGTTCCGTTGATCTTTGCAATTTTGGAGAAGGTGTACGTCAATGTCGTATCCACAGTGGGCGTAAGCTGATCGCCATAATTGCCGTTCATGGATCCTCTGAAAGTTTCATTGAAATAATACGGGTCTATTTCAGGGGTCGGGCCGGCTGCGGTATCCTTGTTTGCCTGCTTTCCTATAATGCTGTCCTCGACAATATACAGGCAGATGTTTGCTCCTGCCGAAAGTTTCCGTTTGAACCAAATCTTTACATTGGCAGAAAACTCCTTTGTATCGTCATTGTATGCGGCGGTTGCTTTAATCACAGTCTTTACAGGTTTAGCCATTTCCGACTCCACTGCAAGTGCCCATTGGTCGGAAGCCACCGGGAAAGCCGAGCCGTATGTTGCACGATTGACCAGGGCCATAGGAACATAAGGGATTGCAAAATCGGTGATCCACTGGTTTCCTTCCTGAGTCCTGAGATCGAGAGTATATTTTGCATCCGGGTCGGCTAATGAGGTGCCGTGAACCTCCATCAGGATCAGCTTGGTCTTGTAATATGCTACAAGTTTCTGGGCTTTCTGGGTTGCAAGCGGGCAATTGATGCATTTATGCCCTGTATATTCTTCCAGTAAAACATAAGGCCTGTTGGTGCTGTCGAATTCACTCTTTACTGTCGCATAAGGTTCACTCAGCTTGTCACAGGAGGTCGAAATGAAACCGGCGATCAATAAGACTGAGACAGGAATCAAAATTCTGAATATTTTCATATCTCTGATGATTATCATTCAAATTAAAAACTGCTGGTAATTGTAAGTGTAAGTCCGCTGGACTGGGGTACATAACGGCAAACGCCTCCGACACAGATGATACCTTCGCGCTGCCTTCCCCAGGCAAGCTGAATCCTTGTTGTGTTGTAAACGAAACCTGCTGCAACATTGTAATAATGAAGCTGCTTGCTGGCGTCTGAATTACCGTAGTTCCACTGGTCCTGTAATGAAAAGAACCATTTGGGCGAAATAGTGACTTCCATGAGGCCTGCAGCCCAGTTACCGTTATCCTGTTTTGTCCATAAACCCTGGGCTTCCCAGCGAAGCGATAATTTCTTGTTTAAATTGAAAGTGATATCGGCAACACCGATATTTGAATAAATGGTGGGATCTTCGGGATGACCCTGTACCACAGCCTTGTTATAAGTTTGGTAGAGGTAATCGAAAATGCATTTCACCTTTTTACCGATTTTTTTTGTGACCTCAACCTGGGTTTCCTGCCAGTAGACCTCATTGCCTACCGAATAAAACTTCGTGTTATAACCCAGGGTTCCTGTCTGGCCAATACCTGTCGTATCATTGATGGGGGTTTTCTTTATTGAATTCACCTGCGAAAAATCAAGTGCGATAGAAAGCCCGTTCTTGCCTCCGAGTTTAGTGTTCTTTGGGATGGTATATAATATGCCTGCAGCAATCCCGACTTCACCTGTTGTTTGGGTGGCATATGGGTACATGGATGGAAGAGCATAGGTGTGTTCCTTGTTTATGGCAGGCATGTAATTGATATCCAGTCCATTGATGGTATAACTCCGGTTCGACTTGTAACTGAAGTTGTCAATCCATTTTGATTTGACTTCTATCCCGAGATTTTGCCTTGAATATGAAAGGTCAAAAAGGATGGCATTCCCCGGTTTGTATATGTATACGTTCATCTGGGAGGGGTCATTGATCTTATGGGCATATTCCGAATAAAAATTAAACCCTGAATAATTCAGGTTCAGTCGTCCTCCATAACAGGCTACATTCTCAGGAAGGGATAAAGTATATACCTTGTCGCCGATGGGATAGGTCATGGTTTTGCCTGCCTGGTAATCGCTGACGTAACTTCCGCCAAGGGTGATCTTTAATTTGGCATTGGTGAGGGCATTAAAAATATCGTTCAGGCTGAAATCCCCGTCGATGCCTTTGACGATACCCCTGTTATTGTTCGAGTAAGGGATCCAGAATATTCTCTGGAAGCCATATACCCCTGTAAGTGTGATCCCTTTGTACGGCATGAATTTCACCCTGAGGCCTTTCATGGAATTGTCATAACCCAGGGTCCAGTCCTGGTAGGTCCTGAAAGTCATACCCCGGCCGAACTGCTCATAAAAGTTACCTGCCGTGACTTCAAGGAGGTCGTTCCTGTATTTGGCATACCAGTAAGGAACCCCTGCTCCCTGGTAATTCGGGTCGTACCCGAGCAAGGGAGGAAGATATGCTTCAAACCTGAGTCCGGCCGAAAAATTCTTATACTCATAGTTCACCTCTGTGAAGCCGTTCATGCGGATCGGCTGCCCGTTAAGGGACTGGCTTGTGATCCCCATGGCTGCGTCGGTCTGATATAATGCGGCGTCGGCCTGGAACGAACCGCTGATCTGGGAATTCTTCAGGAAATCCTGGGCGCTCAGATGGCCAGGCAATAGCGTGGCGACTGCAATTCCAATACAAAGCAGGATAAATTTTTTCAATGCTTTAAATTTTAATTATACCTGATTACTTGATTGATTCTCCCTTGACGAGTTTTCTCACTACATCGATAATTTCATTTTCATTGCCTTCGGCATAGGTGGTATGGCTCCATACGATCTCACCTTTACCGTTCAGGATAAAAGTTTGCGGGATAGGGCCGACTCCCATGGCACGTTTGAGGTCCGAATTCTGGTCGAGCAGAATGGTGTAGGTCCATCCTTTCCCGTCAACAAAGGGTTTCACCTGGGAAACCGATCTTGGGTCATCCACCGAAACAGCATAAAGCTTGACACCTGTTTCCTTTACCCAGTCGTCATATACATCTGAAATGGCGCTGAGCTCCTTGACACAAGGCTTGCACCAGGTGGCCCAGAAGTCGACAATGATGGGCTTGCCGCCGTTTTCCATTTTTGCGGCATTAAACACATTGCCGAATATATCCTTAATATTGACATCAGGAACTGTTTTGCGCTTGGCTGCTGCATCTTCGCTCTGGGCAAAAGTCAATGCAATGGCTGATAAGAAGATAAAGAACAGGGTTATTTTTTTCATGGCGGTGTTGTGATTAAATTAACATGATGCAAAAGTAAGATTTTTCTCACACATTGCAGACTTCAAGAATCCTGCAGGAAGGCTGGGGGGCGAGAGCGATCTTGTCGAGCATTGCCGGGATCAGTATGACATCGCCTTTGGAGATGTTTTCTTTGCCGCCTGCATAAACGATTTCGGCTGAGCCCTCGGTACAAACAAAGATCACAAAGGAGTCTAATTCGGAATAATCTTTCAGGACCGGAAGGTTGAAATCGAGAATATTGGTCTGAAAATACGGGCATTGTACCAGGTTCACGCTGTGGTTCTTTGACATTGTATAGTTTGTACGGTATGATGAGGGAACCTCGAAATCAATCGCATCCAGGGCAAGTCCTGTATGCATCTCTCTTGGATTTCCCTGATCGTCAACCCGGTCCCAGTCATAAATCCGGTAAGTGGTATCGGAGGTTTGCTGGATCTCAGCCAGGAGTATCCCGGGGCCCAGGGCATGTATCCTTCCGGCCGGCATATAAAAAACATCGCCGCTTGAAACAGGCTCAAAGTTCAGGATGTTTTTAAGTGTTTTCTCCTTTATACTTTTACTGTAAAACTCCCTGCTGATCTTCCTGTTGAAGCCGGCAATGAGTTCGGCCCCCGGCTCGCAGCCGAGCACATACCACATCTCGGTTTTACCTCCTTTAAGGCCTCGTTTCTCTGCAAGGGCGTCGTCAGGATGAACCTGCACCGAAAGCCAGTCATTTGCATCGATGAATTTTATAAGTACAGGGAATTCTTCCTTATGTTTTACAAATGTCTTCTCCCCTACCAGTTCATCCATATAAATTTCAACGAGTTCGTTCAGCTCATTTCCTTTCAGAAAACCATTCCTTACAATGGTCCCGGAACCGGGAACACCCGAAAGCATCCAGGCTTCGCCGATGGTCGCGTTTGCAGGTATGTCAATCCCGAGCGAAGTTCTCATCTTCTGCCCTCCCCAGATCTTCTCCCTGAAGACCGGCTTGAATTTTAATGGGTACAATGTATTCATAAGGAAGTATCTGGAACCTATAATAATTAGATAAATATGTGCAAGCGTGCCGGAAATAATTACAAAAAAGCTTAACTTTGAATCGTTTCGGAAAGCAAAAATACTATTTTGGGTAATATGATAGCCATAACTGACCTGCTCCCTGCCCTTGTAAAGCTTCGGCATCATTTACACCAGATCCCGGAGACTGGTCATAAAGAATACAAGACCCATGAGGCGGTCAGGTATTTGATGAGGGACCTTAAGCCTGACATTGTTATAGAGAACATCGGGAAAACGGGCCTGGCCGTGGTCTTTAATGGCAGGCAACCCGGGAAGACCCTTTTATTCCGTGCCGAGCTTGATGCCCTTGCCATAGAAGAGGACATTGATCTTCCTTATCATTCGGGTGTAAAAAAGATCTCTCATAAATGCGGGCATGACGGACATATGACCATGTTGTTCGGCCTTGCCAGCCTGGTTGCAGAAGACAGGCCTGAAAAGGGAGGGTCGTGCTGCTTTACCAGCCTGCAGAAGAAACCGGCACAGGGGCTGAATCTGTTTTGAACGATTCACAGTTCAGCCGGATTCTCCCCGATTATGTTTTTACCCTTCATAACATCCCCGGATTCAGCAAAGGGAGTATTATTTTGAGGGAAGGTGTTTTTGCCATGGCCTCGGAAGGCATACATATCATTCTGAAAGGGATGGCCTCGCATGCAGCTTATCCCGAGAACGGGATCAGCCCCCTGCCTGCCCTGAACGAAATACTGGGCAGGCTGAATCGCCTGAATGAAGCTCATACGGTGTCTGAGGATTTTAAACAGCTCTCGGTTACCTTTGCCAAATTAGGGAAATACGGATTCGGTTTAAGCCCGGGGCAAGCCGAGATAGGGCTTGTAATTCGTTCTGTTCATCAGGAGGACCTGCAGCATTTATTGGGAATGATAAAAAATACAGTCCGGGAGATTGCCATTGAAGCCTGTCTTGAAGAACAGTTCATTCACTGCGAACCCTTCCCGGTCACCATTAATAATACGGAAGTTGTAAGGAGGATTTCCAGGGTTCTGACAAACAAATCCATGGAAGTGACCGAACCTGAATTGCCGTTCAGGTGGTCGGAAGATTTCGGGCACTTCACGGCACGCTTCCCGGGTGCACTGATCGGATTGGGGGCGGGAACCAGCCAATCGGACCTTCACACCCGGTATTATGATTTTCCTGATGATATCCTCGAACCCGGTATAAAGGCCTTGTATAGTATTTATAAAGAATTTATCGAAGACTGATATGATTTGTATTGGTATCACAGGAACCATCGGTGCGGGTAAGGGCACTGTTGTTGAATACCTTGAAAAATCAAGGGGGTTCAGACATTATTCGGTGCGTAGTTTTCTCCTGGAGATGATCCGCCAGGAAGGCATGCCCGAAAACCGGGACAGTATGTTTTTGCTTGGCAACCGTTTGAGAAACGAATTCGGTCCGTCCTATGTAGTAGACTGCCTTTACAGGTTTGCTCATGAATCTGGCGATAACTGCATCATAGAGAGTATCCGCACAACAGGCGAGGCGGCTTTCCTGCGAGCCAAGGGGAATTTTTACCTCTTAGCCGTGGATGCGGATCCGAAAACCAGGTATGAGCGAATCATTTTAAGGAAATCGGAAACGGATGCTGTTTCTTTTACTACTTTCGCTGAAAATGAGGAACGTGAAATGACATCCACCGATCCGGGCCGGCAAAACCTTAGGGAATGCATACGCATGGCCGATTTCGTGCTTACCAATAACGGCAGCAGAGAAGAATTGTTCGCAAAGGTGGATGAGATCTTAAAAAAAGTTTGAAATGGAAGAACAAAAAAATACCCGTCCTTCATGGGACCAGTATTTTATGGAAATAGCAAATACGGTCGCAACAAGGGCGACCTGCGACAGGGGCAGAAGCGGCTGCGTGATCGCCCGTGACAAACAGATCCTTGTTACAGGTTACGTTGGAAGTCCGAGGGGATTGGCACATTGCGACGAGGTTGGCCACCTGATGAAGAAAGTGTACCATGAGGACGGGCGTATTACACAGCATTGCATGCGAACGGTGCATGCCGAGCAAAATGCCATCTGCCAGGCGGCCAGGCTCGGTATACCCTTGCAGGGAGCCACAATCTACTGCCGGATGACACCCTGCCGCACCTGTGCCATGCTCATCATAAACTGCGGCATCTCAAGAGTGGTCTGCGAAAGGAAGTATCACGACAGCCAGGAGAGCGAAGAAATGTTCAGGCAATCAGGGGTAATCCTGGAATATGTGTATAACGAGGTACAGGAGTATAAAAACCAGCAGGGCTGAAATGCGATCGGCCCCCTAAAGAGACCTGAGAACCAGCAAAGATGCACCCAGCGCACGGATTGTCAAGATCCCAGTTTGAAACTTTATTCCGCACCGAATACAAAGGGATGCTGCTCTTCGCCATTCATTATGTAAAGGATGAAGAGGCGGCCAAGGAGATCGTGCAGGAAGCATTTATCAACCTTTGGGAAAAGCGGGAATCCATTGATCCTGATCGGGAAGTGAAATCATACCTGTCGGCATCCGTCAGGAACAGGAGCCTTAATTATCTCCGCGACAATAAACGGTTTAACGGAACCCTGCTAAGCCTGGGAGGGCTGCTTCCGATGCCAACAGCCGAAGAAGACAATACTATCGAGATCAGAGAACTCAGCGGGCAAATCCACAGGGCTATTGAGGAACTGCCCGAAAAATGCAGGGAGGTCTTCCGCCTGAATCGTTTTGAACAGATGAAATATCAGCAGATAGCAGATCACCTGAACATCTCAATCAAAACAGTGGAAACACAAATGTCAAAAGCGCTTTCCTACCTCAGGAGCAGAATCAGGCTGACATGAAAATTTTATTAATAAAGGTATCAGGGTAAACCCGGTTTTAAGTGTATAATGACTGATCATGGAAAAAGATCGTACATATTTTGAGGAGCTCATTGCCAGGTATCTCAGCAAGGAAACAACGCCTGCCGAGATCAGTGAACTTTCATCATGGGTCAATGTAAACCCTGAAAACGAAGCTGTTTTCACTGAATCACGGTATACATGGATGGCTATTGAAGAAGTAAGGATCACCGAGTCGGCCGATGTGGACGAAGCATGGGAGGTATTTAAAGAAAAGGTCGGTATTAATGCAGAGATTGAGTCGGCAAAAGGGAGTCGGCAGCCAGCAGTCGGCAGTCGGCAGTCAGCAAAAAGGAGTCGGCAGTCGGCAGTCAGCAAAAGGGAGTCGGCAGTCGGCAGTCGGCAATCAAATTTCAAGGGAACAATACCGATGTACCGTATTCTGCTCAGGGTTGCTGCGGTTATCATTATTCTTGCTTTTCCTGCATTTCACCTTTACAAATTCCTTCAAAAGCCCGAAATAAAAGAATTTGCGGCCGGAAGGGACCGTGCCGAAACCCTTCTGCCCGACGGCTCCCAGGTCGTTCTTAATTCGGGTGCGGTAATTAAATACCCCGAAAAATTCAAAGGAAAGAAAAGGGCTGTCAGCCTGGATGGGGAAGCTTATTTTGATGTTGCACACAATGCTTCAAAACCCTTTATTATCTCAACAGACGGGATCAGGGTCGAAGTGAAAGGGACATCCTTTTATATCAACACGCATACACTGAACGGTGATTTTGAACTTGTGCTGACTTCAGGAACTGTCGAACTTTACTTTGAAAACCAGGCAGGCCGGGCAAGGGTTCTTAACCCCGGTGAAAAAGCCATTATCCACGGGGATGAGATCATCATAAGCCCAAATACCGACGCCAACTACATGGCCTGGAAAACCCGCAAGATCAACTTTAACAATGAGCCCCTTAATTCTGTTGCAGCTACTTTGAGCAAGGTATACCAGGCGGATATACGCCTCGGCAATGCTTCACTTGCCCGGTGCAGGCTCACTGCGACCTTTGACAATCAATCCCTTGAATCTGTACTAAACGTTCTCAAAGCAACGTTAGATGTAGATGTCAGGAATTCCGGATCTTTGGTGGAAATTTCCGGCAAAGGATGCAGATAAACCGCAGTAATTTGCTTCATTCACTTGTTGTGCCCTCCCCGGGCTTGTTCATTACAATCTGGGCTTTGATACTTATGCTGTCCCCGCTTATAAAGGTGAACGCCCAGGTCCTTGATAAACCCATCAGCCTGCACGTTAAAAACCAGCCCCTTCCTGAGGTCCTTAAAGTCATATCCGAAGCAGAAAATGTCAATTTCTCATATAACCCCCAAAGCCTGCCGGCCGGCAAGACAGTCAGCATAAGCTGTCATAAAAAACCCTTAGGGGAAGTCCTGGATATCATCCTTAAGCCTTTGGGCATTACTTATTTTGAAATTGAGAACCAGGTCGTGCTGAAAACACCAGGCCCCGGAACGCTCATGCATCAGCCCGAAGCTGTCAAACCGACCAGGCACTTCACTGTCAGCGGCTATATCAGGGAGAAAAACAACGGGGAGGTCCTTATCGGGGCAACTATTTTTGCCAGGGGGACCGGTTTCGGGACCACCTCAAATTCATACGGATTTTATTCCTTAACACTTCCCGAAGGAAAATATATACTCGATTATTCTTTTCTCGGGTTCAGGGAAATTCCCCAAGAAGTCGATCTCAAAGCCGATTATCATATCAGCATAGAAATGGAGGAAGCCAGGCTTGATATGAAGGAAGTGGTGGTAAAGCCGGCCGAAACGGGATCCGATATCCGGCGAAGCCAGTTAAGTGATTTTAGTTTTTCGAATAAGACCCTGGCCAGCCTGCCTGGATTTGCAGGGACTTCCGACATACTGAAAGCCTTGCAGGCCGTGCCCGGCATACGCTCTTACGGTGACGGTTCATCACTTTTCTATGTCAGGGGCGGCAACAGCGATCAGAACCTCCTGCTTCTTGACGAAACTCCTTTATACAATGCCTCCCATTTGTTCGGATTTTTCTCGGCCCTCTCTCCCGATGCGGTGAACGACATTCAGGTGTACAAAGGCGATTTTCCACCCATATACGGAGGCAGGCTCAGTTCAGTCGTTGATGTAAAAGCCAGGGAAGGCAACATGAAGCGTTTCGGGTTCAGCGGCAACCTGGGGCCCTATGCATCAAATATTTCCATTGAAGGCCCGATCTGGAAAAACCATGCCTCATTTTTTGTTTCAGGACGCTTATCGACTTTGAACTGGCTGAATTATTTTTTAACCGACCAGCCCAGTTTCAACATGCAGTTCTATGACATCAATGCCAAACTGAACCTTATGACCAACGAAAACAACAGGTTCTACCTTACGTTTTATACCGGCCGCGACGACTTCAACCGTTTAAACTCATCGGCCTACCGCATCTATGGCATAAGCTGGAACAATATCCTCGGGACTGCGCGCTGGAACCATGTTTTCAACGAAAAGCTGTTTTCAAACACCACAGTTAATTACAGCCGGTATGATTATTATCTCTACACCACCGAAAGCCGGAAAGGGTTCTGGACCTCAGCTATCTCTAACCTGACATTCAAATCGGATTTCACCTGGTTCATCAATTCATGGAATACAGCCAGGGCCGGATTGGAGCTTACCAATTATCATTCCAATCCCGGGAATATCAACGCCGGCAGTGATGATGCTGGTTCCGGTCAGGTTCCCGCAGTTTCGAAATACCAGAGCCTGGAGTACGACCTGTACCTTGGCAATGAACAGAAACTCGGTAACCACATTGTGCTCAAATATGGTTTAAGGCTGCCTGTGTGGCAGGATTTCGGCGCCTCCACGGTTTACTTTTTTGATGCAAACTACCAGCTGATCGATTCCTCATTGTACCAGAAAAACAGTTCCTATTTTACTTTGTTCAGCCCCGAACCGAGGCTGAGCGTGGTATATAACATCACTGAGAAAACCTCGCTTAAGTTCAGTTATACAAGGAATACCCAGTTCATACAGCAGCTCAGCAATACAACGGGGCCTTTCACTTCACTGGATGTATGGGTTCCCTGCGGGCCGAACATTCCCGCACAGAAAGCCGACCAGTGGGCGCTGGGCGCTTATCAGAAGTTTGCGAAGAACCGCCTTTTATTCACCGCCGAAGCTTTCTACAAAGCTTACCTCGACCACCTGGATTATAAAGACCATGCCAACCTTCTGTATAATCGACTGATCGAAGGCGAATTACGTTTCGGTAAGGCCTGGGCTTACGGACTGGAGCTAATGCTGAGGAAACCCGGAGGAAACCTTACCGGCTGGATCTCCTATACATGGTCAAGGGCCATGGTGCAAACCAACGGGGTAAACAACAGCAATACCTATCCTTCAAATTATGACAGTCCGAATGATGTCTGCATCAACGTTTCATACGACACCCATCACCACTGGGCTTTCTCGGCGGTATGGTATTACCGTACAGGAAGCCCGGTGACCACTCCCACCGGATTTTATTACAATAACGGGTATTCGGTGCCGGTTTATGGTGAAAAGAATAACAGCAGGCTGCCCGATTACCACCGCCTGGATCTTTCGGTAACTTACAGGATCAGCAACCCTGAAAAACGTTTTCAGCAGAATATAATTCTTACATTATATAATGCATATGGACGATATAACCCGTATTCCCTGAGTTTTAACCGCTTAATGGACGGTAACGGGAACCTGGTCGTGCCCTCGAACCTCCAGGGAGGTTACCAGCTTGTGCCTACAACCATATCGGTGGCAGGGATAATTCCATCCATCAATTATCAATTCAAATTCTGATGGGAAGGATAAGTGTATATATCGTTTTTTGCATGCTGATGGCATCCTGCGTAAAGCAGGTTAGCTGGGATGTGCCCGGGGGAGCGGCGAACCTGGTCGCGGTTGACGGCATCCTGACCAATGAAAGAAAAACCCAGACCCTCGTGATCAACCACCCGGTGAACAGCCTGAACGACACTGCTGTGCCTGTGAAAGGGGCAACGGTGATCATTCATACGGCAGATTCGACATGGAACCTTGCCGAAAATCCTGCAGGTAGCGGTAAATACAAGACCCCTTCAACATTCATTGCGCTGCTGAACAAGACCTATACCTTGAATATTTATGACGGGAGCTCGGTTTATTCTGCCAAAGCTTCGATGGTGTCAGGGATGACGTTCACCCAGCTGACCTACCTTCAGAATGATAAAGACACCTTATATCATATAGATTATGTGGCCAGCGCGTTCAGCAGCAGCAAGCCGGCCATGTGGGAAGTTCTGCTCGACTGGTCGAAAGTTCCGGGTTACAATACATCAGATACAAACAAATGCAAGGCCAGGCTGCTTTTCTATACCCTGCCTACCCTGGATGTAAGCGAGATCTTTGCCCCGGTGGTCGAACAGGTTTCTTTCCCGAGAGGGACCCAGATCATTGAAAGAAGGTATTCCCTTGCGCCCCAGCATGCAGAATTTGTGAGGGAAATGCTGCTGGAAACCAGCTGGCAGGGTGGTTTGTTCCCAACGGCCGCTGCCAATGTCACCACGAACCTCAGCGCCGGCGCTGTAGGATTTTTCGGGGTCTGTGCCGTAAATGAATTGTCGATGGTGGTTCAGTAATAAGTAGCGAATCGCTCGCACATCTCACCGCCGCTGACGTTACTGCGTCGCTCACCAGGGCATATTCAATGATTAAACCAGATCTGGTTCGCTCCTTGTACCTAATGCAGCTAGTGTGATGTGCTTCGCTAAAAACAATTTCGCTACTTCGCTTCTCGCTACCTCGCTACCTGTTTTCTCGCTACCTCGCTATTTTTTTCAAAATGTATCAGGGTAGAACCCTCCACCTGTGTATAATAGAAAAACAAAAGAATCAAACCTCAAAACCATAGCATGATGAAAACAGCAAAAATCCTCAGCCTGGGCCTGTTTCTTGCAGTCCTGGTCGCTTTCGGGACCACCTCCTGCAAAAAGGACAAGACTACTACCTCGGATGGGTCAACCAACACCGCTTCCATCCAGAACACTGCCAACGATGAAAATCAGGTAACCTCAGCATCAGATGAAGCCCTTAACGATGTCAACACCGTTCTTGCCGGTACCGGTGGGCTCAAATCAACCGAAGGCCTTCCTTGCCACGCCACCGTCGACTCGACAGCCATTTTGAATGACACCATTACCTATTATATAACCTACAGCGGAACTAATTGCAGGGGAAATCTCACTCGTACCGGCCAGGTTGAGATCAGTAAACATATCCACACAAAATGGAGGGATGCAGGAGCAACCATAACCTATAAATTCATCAACCTCCATGTAACCCACGTGAAATCAGGCAAATCAATAACCCTTAACGGAAGGAAGACTCTTGTAAACGTTAGCGGTGGCCTTATTTTCATGATCCCCCAGATTATTACCTCAGTGACTACTAAAGACAGTGGTTACATGAATGTAACTTTCGATGACAATACCAGCAAATTCTGGAATGTAAGGCGCCAGATCACTTATACCAAGGTTAACTCAGCCCTTGTCCTTACAATCGACGGTTTCGGCTCAGCCGATGGTTACGATAACCTGGTAATGTGGGGAACCAACAGGAACAGCGAACAATTCTACATACAGATCCTCCAGTCGGTGGTTCATCGTGAAGTCTGCGGTTTTGACCCCTGCACGGGACAGAAGAAAATATCTATCCCAGGAGATACCAAGGGAGCAACCCTGACTTTCGGATACGACGACAACGACCAGCCCGTTACCGGTGATGCATGCCCAACAAAATACAAGGTTGACTGGTACAAAGGCAATAAGAGCGGAACGATCTATCTTGTCCTTCCCTGATTCTGAATAATCCTGATTCGAAAGGCTGTGCCGTGATTCGGTGCAGCCTTTATTTTTTAATATATGCTGACTTCCGGTAAATTACCCTCAGAAACTGTCCCCCTGAACATTGCATTGCTGCTGAAAGGCATGGTAATGTTACCGTCTTTGTCAACGGCAATCATCCCGCCATCACCTCCTTTGGCTTTTACAAGTTCGAAAATCACAAAATTCGCCGCTTCCTGTAAAGGTTTCCCTGCAATGGACATCTGCTGGGCAACAGAATAAGCCGCACAGTTCCTGATAAAAAACTCTCCCTGCCCCGTGCAGGAAACAGCGCAGGTATTGTTATCGGCCCAGGTGCCGGCGCCAATGATCGGGCTGTCGCCCACCCTTCCTCTCATTTTCATCATCATACCCCCTGTGGACGTCCCTGCTGCCAGGTTCCCGTTCATGTCGAGCGCAACACATCCTACGGTACCTTTTGTTGTTACTGTGGATGGCGGAGCGGGTTGCTCCTGCTGGCTTTTCTTTTTCGCAGCCTTCCAGGCATCAAGCCTTGAGGGCGTGATAAAATATTTCGGATCTACGATCTGCAGACCTGATTTCTTTGCAAAATCATCGGCTCCCTTACCTGCAAGCATCACATGCTGGGTTTTCTCCATGACCGCCCTGGCTGCAAGGATTGGATTCTTCACCGTGGTAACACAGGCAACGGCCCCGGCCCTTCCTGTTTTGCCATCCATAATGGACGCATCCAACTCGGCCTTGCCATCCTCGTTCAATACGGCTCCCCTGCCGGCGTTAAACAGGGGACAGTCCTCCATAAAACGGATAACAGCCGAAACAGCGTCGAGGCTGCTTCCGCCTGCTGAAAGTATCCCAGAACCGATCTGTAGCGCTCTTTTCAGGGAATCGGTAAAAAGGATCTCTTGTTCCGGTTTCATGCTCCCTTTCGCAGGCCCGCCGGCACCTCCATGGATCACGAGAACCCACCTATGCCCTCCGGGGGTCCCGGGACCAGGGGTCACCGCCAGGTCCTGGGCAGAAAGCCATCCGCATACAACAAAAAAAATATAAAAAAGAACTATCTTCTTTAAGAGCTCTGGATTTATTTTTTTCATATATATAAAATTTATAAAACATGTTTTAGCAGTTGCGTGAAGTTAATCAGACCGCTGATCTGCAGTATCGTAAGAATAATGGAAAAGATGATGACGGCACGGATGAAGCCTGCGCCTTTCTTCACCGCGAAATATGAAGCGATGAGCGCCCCGATCACGCTTCCTGCCGAAAGGAGTAATCCGTAAACCAGATGAACCTGCCCGTTGATCACGAAAACAGCGAGTGCGAAAATCGCGTAGAAGAACACGATCAGGTTCTTTACCGCATTGGCTTTTACGAGGTCATACCCGGTGCCGAGAACCAGTGCCATCAGCAGGAAGTAGCCGACACCCACCTGGATAAAGCCGCCGTAGAATCCAACACAAAAGAAGATTGCAAACTGCCACCATTGCAATTTTTTCTCCATTAATGCAGGATTTTCACGTAACCAGCGGTCAGGTTTGTAAAAAAGAAAGAAGGCCATCAGTATCATTGCAAGTATCATGGCTATCTCAATGACTTTTTCATGAACATCGATGGCAAGGTAAGCCCCCAGGACAGATCCTATGGTTGCAGGAATGCCCAGCCAGACCGGCCTGAGGTTGGTGAACATTTTCTGTTTTGTAAAGCTCCCCACCGATGAGAGGGTTTGGAAGAAGATGCTGATGCGGTTGGTACCGTTGGCGATCGGGGCCGGCAGGCCGAGGATGATAAGCAGTGAAAGGCTTATAACTGAACCTCCTCCCGACAAAGTATTGATAAACCCGACGAGGATGCCGGCAGTAATGATTACGATGATTCCCGTTACACTCATTTTATTTCGGATTATTGAAATTCGGCTGCTGACTGCCGACTGCTGACTGCTGACTTCCAACTGCCGACTGCTGACTTCTTAACCTGCTATGCCGGCGGGAATAGAAAACATAGATGATCATGCCAATTGCAAGCCAGACAAGGAACCTCATCCAGTTGGTGAATCCCAGGTGGACCATGAGGAAAAGGCTTGAAAGCAGGCCCAGCAGCGGGATCATTGACAACTTCCTGATGGTGCCCATCAGGGTAAGGATTATCGCAGCAATGATGAAAATAAACAAAGGCAGGTCATCCCGGTCGAAGGTAAAGTTGGTAAGCCTGCCAAGCTCCCTGAGTTCAGGCGGGTTCCAGAAATACAAAACGACCGCAACCCCGGCCCAGACAAGTGGAAGGGCGATTCTGGAGTTAATATAGGGTACATGGAAGCCCTTGGTTTCAGTCGGCTGCTTTGTTTGGTTATCTTTTATTTCGCCTTTCGACTTTCGCTTTTCGCTGCTCACTTCTCGCTTCTCGCTACCTCTTTTCCCATAGGGATTCAAGATCAACACCCCGCCACTCACAAGTACAAACGCAAACAGTGTGCCTATGCTCGTCAGGTCGGTGACTTCGGTGAAATTCATGAACAGGGAAGGAATGGCTACAAAAAGACCCGCCACTACCGTTGCAAAAGAGGGGGTTCGGAATCTTGGATGTATCCTTGAAAAGGCTTTTGGCAGAAGACCGTCGCGGCTCATGCTCATCCATATCCTGGGCTGGCCTACCTGGAATACCAGGATCACGCTGGCCATGGCGATGATGGCTGCAAGGGAAACGAAACCTGCAAACTTGCCCATATGAATTCGTTCAAACACATAGGCTAAAGGATCGCCCACCCCGAGCTCCGAATAATTTACCATGCCTGTAAGCACCAGGCTGATCATCACATAAAGGAAGGTTGTGATTATGAGGGAATATATAATCGCCCTGGGCAGGTCACGGCGCGTATTCCTGCATTCTTCTGCAGTCGTGGAGATCGCATCAAAGCCGATATATGCGAAGAATACACCCGAAACTCCCTTGAGTACACCGGTGAGCCCGTGAGGTGCAAAAGGAGTCCAGTTGACCGGTTTTATGTAAAATGATCCAACCCCTATCACCAGCAGCAAAACCACGACTTTCAGGATCACCATGGAATTGCCGGCGACTTTGGTCTCGTAAATCCCTATATAAACCAGCATCGAAATCAGGGCGACGATAGCGAAAGCGGGAATATTGGCAATGATGTGAACCCCACCCAATACCGGGGAATTGACCCAGGCCAGGTATGATTTCTGAATGGCGGGAGCCAGTTGGGCCAGGTTACTCCCATGCGCAATGGCAGCGGCACCGTCGTAATAACCCCTGAGCGCGGTAACGTAATCGGTCGATATAAATTCGGGAATATGTAGGCCCAATCCGCTCATCAGTCCACAGAAATAATCAGACCAGGAAATCGCTACGGCTATATTGCCAATGGCGTATTCGATGATAAGATCCCAGCCTATGATCCATGCAAAGAGCTCTCCGAAACTGGCATAAGCATAGGTGTACGCGCTTCCGCTCAGGGGAATGACAGATGCAAATTCAGCATAACATAAAGCGGAAAAACCACAGGCGATGGCAGTGAAGATAAAAAGCAGGGCAACAGCGGGCCCGCCCGAAGCTGCAGCGCTTCCTATCGTGGCGAAGATGCCCGATCCCACAATGGCGGCAATGCCCAGGGCTGTGAGATCAAACACCGTAAGGCTGCGCCTGAGCCCTCCCGATTCCCTCTCATACCCTTCGGCATCATTGAGGATCAGGCCAATCGGCTTCTTTCTTATCAGGTCGGAAAAAGACAAGGTATTTTTTGGATAAAAATAGAAAGATTTTCAATTGCCGCCTTGGGGCATTGACAGATTCTAAGAGCAAGGTTCCAATTTTCGTACCTTTGCCCGTATAAAATCAATACATGAAAATAGCCGTATTTGGTGCAAGCGGGAGGACCGGGCTGCTGCTGACTTTCCAGGCCCTGAACCAGGGACATGAAGTTACAGCCTACACCCGCAGTCCACATAAAATCAGTATTACTCATAAGAATATCCGGATCATCGAGGGGGAACTTTCGGATTACAATAAAATCAAAGAAACTGTAAGCGGGCAGGATGTTGTTATGTGCACCCTTGGAATTGAAAAAAACAAGCCTTCAACACTTTTGTCGGATGCCACGCGGCTGATACTGAAAGCCATGGAGGAAGCAGGTGTTAAGCGGTTTATCTGCATGTCTTCGGCCGGGGTGCTCGGCAATGACGGTGGTTTCTGGTTTGGGAAGATCTTTATCCCATTGTTCCTGAAACAGGTTTTCGAAGATAAAAAACGCCAGCTTGAGGTCATAAGGCAAAGCAAGGCTGAATGGGTAGTTGTAAGGCCGGTCGGGCTGACCGATTCACCAAAGACAGGAAGGTTTCAAATTAATGAAGGCCTGCCGACCTCATGGAAAATTCCGCGGAATGATGTTGCTGATTTCATGCTGAAGCTCATGACCGATAAAAAATACGATTTTAAATTGCCTGCAATTTCAAGCACCTAATATCGAATATATGAAATCAATCTTATTTCTTCACTGGGCCCCTAGGATATTGGCGATAGTTGCCATCTTGTTCATCAGTGTTTTTTCACTGGATGCTTTCCAGGCAGGGGTACCCTTAACCAAAGAGATCCTGGCCTGGCTGATGCATATGATCCCTTCATTCGTACTGATCATCATACTTGTCATTGCCTGGAAATGGGAAAATATAGGTGGTATTATTTTTCTTTCTCTCGGGATGGCGTTCACCCCGTTTATTTTCTGGGGAAATTATGCGAATAATCATTCGATATGGATCAGCCTCGTCGTGGTTTTAACCATTACAGTGCCCCTGATACTGGTCGGTGCATTGTTCATGATGAGCCATTACACAAGGCGCAAGGCTGCAGAAGTGCTGGGAATGCTTGAGAAGAAGGAGAATAGCCAGGGATAGGATTATTTGAATCTGCAGTCAGCAGTCTTCAGCCGGCAAAAGGAAGTCTGCAGTCTGCAGTCAATTCAAAATTTATAATTCGTTATTCGTTGTTCGAGTATTCAAATTACCCGTCATTTCCCCTACCACCCTCGCAATTCCTTCCGCATCGTACCCGCATTCGTGGTGGAGTTCTTCGTTCTTTCCCTGTTCAATGAATTTATCGGGAATCCCAAGCCGTTTGATCCTGGATGCATAGCCATGGTCGCTCATGAATTCAAGAACAGCGCTTCCGAAACCCCCCATTATCGTGCCGTCTTCAACGGTTACGATCTTGTTAAAGTTTTTGAACACTTCATGAAGAAGGTCTTCATCGAGAGGTTTCACATAAGGAAAATGGAAATGAGCAGGTTGTAGGCCTTCTTTTTCCAGTTCAGCAAAGGCTTCTTTTACGAAGTTCCCGGGATGTCCTGTGCTTAAAACAGCGATATCTTTCCCTTCCTTTATTGTCAACCCTTTGCCAACGACCATCTCCTTCATAGGTGTCTTCCAGTCGTGCATGACACCCCTGCCTTTGGGGTACCTGATTGCAAAAGGCCCTTTCCCGGGAAGCTGGGCGGTATACATAAGGCTCCTTAGCTCTTCCTCATTCATAGGAGCGGCGATGGTCATGTTGGGGATGCAACGCAGGTAGGCAAGATCATAGGCTCCATGATGCGTCGCCCCGTCTTCGCCAACAAGCCCTCCCCTGTCGAGGCAAAACACCACCTGCAGGTTTTGCAGGGCCACGTCGTGTATGATCTGGTCGTATGCCCTTTGCAGGAAGGTGGAATAAATATTGCAGAAAGGAATCATACCCGAAGAGGCAAGCCCGGCGCTGAAAGTCACTGCATGCTGTTCTGCAATGCCGACATCGAAGGTCCTCTCCGGCATTTTACTCATCATCAGGTTAAGGGAACATCCTGTGGCCATCGCAGGCGTGATTCCAACGATTAAGGGATTCTGTTCAGCCAGCTCTATGATAGTTCTGCCGAAAACAGTCTGGTATTTAGGTGCCTGTCCATGGCATTTATCTTCGGCGATCTTCCCGGTTTCCTTGTCAAATACTCCCGGAGCATGAAAAACAGTCTGGTCACGCTCGGCTTTTTCAAAGCCTTTGCCCTTGATTGTATGGGTATGCAGAAGTTTGGGACCTTTTATATCCTTGATATCCCTCAACACATTCACAAGGCGGATGATATCATTACCGTCGACCAGCCCGAAATACCTGAAATTAAACGCCTCAAACAAACCGCTGGGTTTCAGCAGGGTTCCTTTCAGGGCATTACCCAGTTGCCTGACTATTGCACGGGAGTTTTTGCCATAGCGCGTCCCCCCTCCCATCATCAGCCAGATGTTGTCACGGATCTTGTTATAGGTCTTGGAAGTAACGATATCTGCAAGGTAATCCTTGATTGCACCAACATTCTTATCTATAGCGATCTGGTTATCGTTAAGGATCACCAGGAGGTTTGCATTGGAAACACCGGCATTATTCAAGGCTTCCATCGCCATGCCGCCGGTCATGGCGCCATCTCCGATTATTGCCACATGATGGCGGCTGGTCTCTCCCTTTATCTTTGAGGCCACCCCCATTCCAAGAGCAGCGGAGATGCTGGTCGATGAATGGCCGGTGCCGAAGGCATCATATTTGCTTTCCGACATTTTGGGAAAGCCGCTGATGCCATGAAATGTCCTCAGTGTGTGGAAAGATTCTTTCCGGCCGGTCAGTATTTTATGTGCATAGGCCTGGTGGCCTACGTCAAAGATCACTTTATCATTCGGGGTGTCGAACACATAATGAATGGCTACTGAAAGTTCAACGGCGCCAAGACTTGCTCCAAGATGGCCAGGGTTTAAGGAGATCACATCGATGATAAACTGCCTGATTTCGGCACAAAGCTGGGGAAGCTGATCGACCCTGAGTTTTCTAAGGTCTTCAGGACTGCTTATATTCGCGAGTAACGGTCCTATTGCCGGAGTCATTAGTTTGTTTGAAAATCGGCTGCAAAGGTATGAAATTATGTGATCGTCACCAGGAGTGAACAACAAGGATAAAGCAAACACCCTGATGATTTAATAAAAACGACAGGTCCCGGGATAAATACCAATTTATTAATTTTATAACCTGGAAAGAGTGGATTGAGCATACATTTTGAATTAACAAAGAACCGGGGAAATGTCACGCGCTTCCATAAATCGTTTTCGGATCAGGCATTTTTTAAAACAAAAATTCATCATATGAAAAAGGTTTTTCTTATATCAATGGCCCTTTTTGCATATGCAAGTGCATATTCCCAGGGCTGGCAGCTTATTGATCCCTCTCCCACAGTCAGTAACCTTTATTCAGTCTTCATGGTTAGCAAAGGCATAGCTTATGCTGCAGGGGATTCAGGATTAATTTTAAAAACCATCGACGGGGGTTCCCATTGGTCAAAGCTGGTTTCGGGGACCCCGAAAACCCTTTTTTCGCTTTGTTTTACAAGCCAGAACACAGGATATGCTGCAGGTGACAGCGGCATTATCATCAAAACAACCGACGGAGGGGCAAGCTGGACCATGCAGACACAAATCTCATCAATTTCCATTCGTTCGGTCAATTTCCCTGACGCAAACAACGGTTATGCCGGCGGACCCTTTACATCATCTGTTTTCAAAACCAACAATGGCGGCTTTACATGGGTTCCAAAGCTATTAGCTTCAGAACAATGTCTTTATTCCCTTTTCTTTACCGATGCACTCACCGGGTATGCCGTAGGAGGTTATTATCCTGACCAGCAACAACCGCCAATCCAGGTAATTTTAAAGACCATCGACGGGGGAAACAACTGGGTGACCCAGTCTTCTTCGACCTTGAATATCCTCCGTTCGGTATTTTTTACAGATGATGTGAATGGGTATGCCATAGGCGAAAGTTACGGAGCCTTCGCATCAGTCATTCTCAGGACAACAGATGCCGGGCTGAACTGGAACTCGCATAGCACCGGAAGCTCCGATGATCTTTTCTCGGTTCACTTCCCCGACGCAAATACAGGGTATGCGGTTGGCGGTTTCCCTGTACCCGGGTTAAAATCTTCACTGATCATGAAAACCATTGACAACGGCATCACCTGGAAGACACAAAGCACATTGTCGCCTGAATGTTTGTTTTCCGTTCATTTCGCCGATGCCAAAACCGGCTTCGCAGTAGGAACAAACGGGACCATTCTGAAGACAACGACAGGCGGGGTTGATCCTGCAGGCATTGATGATCAGGCGGATGCAACGAACATCCTGAAGATCTTCCCCATCCCTTCATCTTCTATAATCTATATCAACAGCTCATATCCTATCAGCGGGGCCGAAATGTCGGTTTGTAACACGGGAGGTAAGGAGGTACAGAAAAATATCCTCGGCGGTAATCAGCCGGTCATCGATATCAGCAGGCTTCATGAAGGAGTATACATAATCAGGATAATAACACCAGGCAGGGTTCTTACAGGAAAATTCATCCGGAATTAAAGTGGTTTTAACCCCAGGCAAGCACTCTGGGTTCCGCCCCATGGCGGTGAATTGACCTGGATAGATTAAATCAATCCCAGTTCCACCTTTGCTTCCTCGCTCAGGTTCGCCATATCCCAGGGAGGTTCGAAGGTAAGCTCCACCTTCACCTTGCCGACACCTTCAACCCGGCTCACTTCCTCCTGCACCATTCCGGGCATATCTTCGGCGATAGGGCAGTTAGGCGTGGTAAGCGTCATCAGGATCTCCACATTATGCTGATCGTCGATCTTGAGGTTATAAATCAAGCCAAGATCATAGATGTTGATCGGGATCTCGGGATCAAAAACCCTGCGGAGGGCGTCTATGACGGATTGTTCAAAGGGGTTGTATGGTATGTTCTGAGGATTTTCCATAATTAAAATTTAGGATGCAAAATTACTTAAAATCTTGATGGAATGCGGATAGCATCCGGGGTTTTCGCAAGGCAGGTGTTTCATGCATAAGCAGCCGGCATTTGGCCTGATTTTTCGCATACCCGATAAATGATATGGGAACTGACTGCGGATGTCATCCACAGTCAGCAAGCGGGATACAACTCTTCAAAACATTATGTGATCCGGCAGGCTACAACCCTGTCTGCGAAAATCAACACAAGGGAAAATTTCCGTCCACCCACAGCCTTAATCTCTTAATTGAATAAGGCGTTGTATATGGTCTGTTGTAAAAGATACAAAATGCTCACAAATACCGCCATACTGGGATTTTTTATGTGTTCAATGTCAGTTTTCCCGCAGATCCCCTCCTCACCCCGCTCAAGGGAGGCCATTGAAAGGAAAAAACCGGGGCTTGAGACGGAGGCTGTGAAGCAGGGCCTGCATTTGGGCAGCCCCATCTTCATCCGCATTTTCAAGGAACCTAAGGAGTTCGAGGTTTGGATGAAAAAAGAGGACAGGTGCGTCCTTATGAAAACGTACAACATCTGTTATTATTCCGGTGAACTGGGACCCAAAACCAGAGTCGGCGACGGCCAGGGTCTTTGAAAATGGACAGCCAGTGATCAGCCTGCAGATATTTCCTTTCCGGATGACGGATCAAAACCTGAAAAGCCATCCGCAGTAATCATTAAAAGATTTCTGGATGAATCTTAAAGAAGGATATGATTACTTCGAGAACCATAAAACCCCGCCCATGGTGAGTTCTCAAAATGGAAAATACTGTTTTCATTGAAATTTGACTGGCTCAATCTGTTCCAACGGGTACCAATATACAAGCGGGATTATGCGATCTTCCTTTTCCCGGTCAAGATTCATGAAATCTATGATCTTGTCATCTTTGGGAAAAAGGCCATAACAATATCTTGGGAAAACATATTCCGGAACAATTCCAATATAATCTGTGCCGGTCACCATTCTTAGGATTTCTTCCGCTTCAGAAAGAATAAAGGGTATGTGATGATCAATTAATGCAAGTGCAATTCGAACTGTCTCTTCAACTCTTCCAACACTCGAACCGGCAAGTCGCAGGGTCCATTTATCTCCTTCATTATGCACATAGAGTGAAATATGTGTTGAATTTCCTCCACGGCAGATTTCCCAGGGATAAGTTTATTTTATCCTTTCTGAAATAGTCATTGGCCTCATATGCTATCTCACAATAACTGAAGAAGCCATCGGCAGTCATTTCAGGAATTAAAGGGGAATAACCAGGTAAAACGGATTCCCTGATGTAAGTGTTAAGTTTTTTTATTCCCCTGATTCCTATGCTCTTATCTAACCTTATGGCATCAGAACCAAGAACATTCCAAAAATCCGTTCTTTTTATCCTACCGTAACGTTTATCATATGAAAGACTTTTTTCAAGATTTTCATTCCATGATTCTGGGTCTTTCACCAGTTTCCCGATTTCCTGCCTGATACGTTTTAACAGTTTGTGAATGAACCTGTTGATCTCCTTGTTCTGGTATCCCTGTCTTTGGTTCAGTTCTTTGTTTTCTTGCAGAGAAAATATTAGCTTTGAGTTCAGATAAAAAAATAGCTCTTCCCGGAATTTTGCAATGGCCATGCTATACCATTTATTTTCTTTCGGATAATAATCTTTCCAGATCTGTTCAAACTCTTCATAGGTTTCAACCTCTCCTTCACGTTTATATATCCTGAAATTCCCGAAGTTGCTGATGGCGCCTCTTGGCACTTCAAACCATATGGTTCTAACCTCATCATCTCGCTTGGGTTTGATGCAACTCATGGCTTGATAAATTGCCAGAAATTTCCCGCGGATATCAAGATCCATGATGTCCTGAAAAACCTGATGATTTTCAAGCATATTATCAATTTCCGGAGCAAATAGTTTCATCGATTGTCTCTAAAATTTTAATTCAACTCCTCTACAATTTTTGGACCATTTGTTACCGAAATACAAACTTGTTTGTTAATATCAAGGCTGACTACCAGTGAAATAACTAAATGGAGGTACCAATTTGGCACCTCCAATCGCGAGAAAATGGGGTTATGCAACAAACGATTATCCTGCCTTCAACCCTTCATTTTAAACACCATGGCATACAGCTTCATCTGCTTTACCATGGAGGACAAGCCGTTGGAGCGGGTCGGAGAGAGATGTTCTTTTAAGCCTATCCTGTCTATGAAATTCAGGTCTGCGGACTGGATCGCGTCGGGGGTCTGGCCTGACAGGACTTTTACAAGCATGCTCACTATGCCCTTGGTGATGATGGCGTCGCTGTCGGCGGTGAAATAGACTTTCCCGTCGCGGTATTCGGCATGAAGCCAGACTTTGCTCTGGCAGCCGGAAATAATAAACTGGTCGGTCTTGAATTTTGGGTCGATTGGGGGAAGTGATTTTCCCATGTCGAGAATGATGTCGTATTTATCGAGCCAGTCATCGAAGGCGGCGAATTCATCGACAATCTGGTTTTCAATTTCTTGTATGGTCATTTATGTTCGTAATTCAAAATTCGTTGTTCTATTATTCGAGTATTCCTTTTTCAACTGAACATCGTCTTCACCCTGTTCACCGCCTCAGCCAGCTTATCAATCTCTTCAATGGTGTTATAGAAAGCAAAGGAAGCCCTGACAGTCCCGGGTATTTTAAAATGGTCGATCAGGGGCTGGGCGCAATGATGCCCTGTCCTTACAGCAATTCCCATTTTATCAATAATGGTCCCTGCATCAAAAGGATGGATGTCGCCGATCAGAAAGGAAACCAGGCTGGCTTTCACCGGAGCAGTACCATAAAAACGTACATCACCGATGGCTGAAAGCTTTTCAACTGCATGCTTCAATAACTCATCTTCATAAGCATGGATATTGTCCATGCCCAGGTTCTTCAGGTACTGAACCGCAGCCCTGAGCCCCATCACTCCTTCCACGTTGGGAGTTCCGGCTTCAAACTTGAACGGCAGTTCATTAAACGTGGTTTTTTCAATGCGAACGTCTTTTACCATCTCGCCCCCGCTCTGGTATGGTGGAAGTTCTTCAAGCCATTTCTCTTTCCCGTATAGCACGCCGATACCCATGGGGCCATACATTTTATGCCCGGAGAAACAATAGAAATCGCAATCCAGGTCGGTCACATCAACCGAAAGATGAGATACACCCTGGGCGCCATCAATTAAAACAGGGATCCCTTTTGAGTGAGCATGAGCAATGATCTCCTTCACCGGGTTGATGGTCCCCAGCACATTGGAAACATGGGTCAGGGCAATGATCCGGGTGTGTTCAGAGATCAGTGAATACAGGTGTTCCAAATCAAGCTGACCGTTGGGAAGTATGTTTGCAACCTTCAGAGTAGCCCCTTTCTCTTCACAGATCATTTGCCAGGGAACAAAATTCGAATGATGCTCCATGATGGTCGTGATGACCTCGTCGCCCTTCTTCAGGTATTTTTTTCCAAAGGAAGATGCCACCAGGTTCAGGGATTCGGAAGCGCCCTTGGTGAACACCACTTCATGTGTGGCAGGGGCATTAATAAACGCCCTGATTTCCTTGCGGGCTTCTTCAAAGGCCTCGGTGGCTTTGACGCTCAGGTAGTGAACGCCTCGATGGATATTACAGTTGTCATGAAGGTAGTAATCACTGATAGCCTTTATAACCTGCAAAGGCTTTTGCGTTGTAGCGGCATTATCGAAATAGATCAGCGGCCTCTTGTAGATAGTCTGGGAGAGGATGGGGAAGTCGGGGCGGATGTCATGAATATTGAAAGTCATGTCTGATTATGCTTTAAACCGAATACTCGAATAATCGAATAACTAATTATGAATTAAGAACTGTGCATAATTTATCGTTTTTCGCATTTCCCTATCATATTTTCGTCATATCTATCACAAACTCCATAGGATGCTCGGGTGTGTTACAATGCAGTACACAAGCCTCACAGATCTGCAGTTCGCCCTGTAGCCGTTTCTTTATCATATCCTCAATGCGGTACCTCAGCGGGTCAATGGCTATTTTACTCACCACCTCATCCGCATACGCATACATTAAAAGCATACGGGCACTGTCTTCTCCAATCCCGCGCTGCCTCAGGTAATACATCGCATCATGGTCGAGCTGACCCGTGGTTGAGCCGTGTGAACATTTCACGTCATCATTATAAATTTCCAGGAATGGTTTTGAATTCACCTTTGCTGTTTCGGTCAGCAGAATATTTCTGTTGCTCTGGTAGGCATTGGTGCGCTGTGCATCCCTCCTCACCAGCACATGGCCGTTGAAAACCCCGCTTGAGTGTTCATCAAGTATCCCTTTGAAAAGCTCGCTGCTGGTACAATCAGGCGAGGCATGGTCAATGAACACCTGGTTATCGATATGCTGCTTGCGGTCCATCAGGTAGATCCCGTAGATATTGGCAATCCCGTGAGGGCCGTTAAACCTGAGCCTGATATTGTTTCTCAGCAAGCTTCCGTTCAGCGAAATATAATGTGACTCCAGTTTGGCGGCCTTGTCAAGCTCAAAATAAGAAGAGCTTACAAGGGACGAACTGTTGTTAAGGTTCTGCAGCTTATAATGATCCATAAAGGCAGCTTCTCCCATCCGGATCTCAGTTACAACGTTAGAAAACGAAGCCTGCTGGTTGTATGAATCGTCGCAGTGCACAAGAGAAAGCCTGCTGTTCTTCCCAAGAACGATCAGGTTCCTCGATTGAAGGAAAAGGCTTTCATTACTGTGGATAACGTTGATGATCTGCACCGGCTTCGGGCTTTTCACATTATCCGGCACATAAATGAACACACCGTCCTGTATAAAAGCCGTATTCAATGATGTAAAGGCATCCCCGTTCACACCTGCATATTTTCCCAGATGGGCCTCCACCAGTTCAGGATACTGTTTCAGCGCTTCTGCCAGGCTTCCCATGATGATCCCGTTTCCGAGCTTCATCAGCGGGACATCCTTTGACACATACCAGCCATTCAGCTGGCCCATAATAGCTGTATCGAGATGAGGGATGTTGCAGAGGAAAACTTTCTGAACATCCACAACAGGCTCAGGTTTCACAACAACCTTATACTCTTTTGAAAAACTTTCCTTAAGATCAGTGTTCTTCCAGGCTTCAAGTTTAGTTGTTGGAAATCCTGTTTCTTCAAACCTGCGGATGGCTTCGTCCCTCAAGGCCGTCAGCGCCGGGTAATCATTGACCGAAATGGCTTTGCGGCATTCCCCGTAAAGACCTGTCATCAGTTCCTTTGTGATTTTATTTGTGACTGCGGATTGCATTATCCCTCCTGCTCTTTCCTGATCCAGTCATATCCTTTTTCCTCGAGTTCAAGCGCGAGTTCCTTGGTCCCGGATTTAACAATCCTGCCTTCGAACAGCACATGAACAAAATCAGGAACAATATAATCGAGAAGCCTCTGGTAATGTGTGATAACCATAAAGGCATTTTCTTTGGTGCGTAACTTGTTAACTCCGTTGGCGACCACCCTCAGTGCATCAATGTCAAGGCCCGAATCAGTTTCGTCAAGGATAGCCAGTTCGGGTTCAAGCATAGCCATCTGGAAGATCTCATTCTTCTTTTTCTCTCCCCCCGAAAATCCTTCATTTACCGAGCGGTTGGCAAGATTGGATGTAAGCTCAACGAGCTTTTTCTTTTCTTCCATCAGCTTCAGGAATGCTCCTCCCGACAGGGGGTCAAGGCCTTTATATTTTCTCACCTCGTTTACGGCGGTACGCATAAAGTTGGTGATGCTGACTCCGGGAATTTCAACAGGGTACTGGAAACCGAGAAAAATGCCTTCCCTGGCCCGTTCTTCAACTGCAAGCTTCAGAAGGTTCTTGTCTTTGTACATGATCTCCCCTGCAGTTACATCAAAGACTTCCCTGCCTGCGATCACCGAGGCAAGGGTGCTTTTCCCTGTACCGTTAGGGCCCATAATAGCATGAACCTCCCCATGATCCACATCAAGATCTATTCCTTTTAATATTTCCTTCCCATTGATGGAAGCATGAAGGTTTTTAATTGATAAAAGCATAGTTTGAAGTTGTGAGTAATATATTAAGTATTAAGTGACAGAGTGACAAAGTCACAGAGTGACAAAGTAACAAAGTGACAAAGTAACAAAGTGACAAAGTGACAAAGTAGCGAGTAAAATCGGTATTTTTTTATTGATCATGTTTCCCACTTTAATGTGATTCAATTTTAAATTTCGCTACCTCGCTTCTCGCTACTTCGCTACTTCGCTTTTCACTACCTCGCTTCTCGCTACCTCGCTACCTCTTATCCCACGCTCCCTTCCAAACTGATGGAAAGCAGCTTTTGCGCTTCAACTGCAAATTCCATCGGCAACTGTTTAAGAACTTCCTTGGCATAGCCGTTAACAATAAGGCCTATGGCGCTTTCGGCATTCATTCCTCTCTGCTGGCAGTAAAACAGCTGGTCTTCGCTGATCTTCGAAGTGGTCGCTTCATGTTCAACGATGGATGATTTATTCTCAACCTGGATATACGGCCAGGTATGAGCCCCGCAGGTGGACCCTAGCAGCAATGAGTCGCACTGGCTGTAATTCCTGCTGTTTGTTGCATTCTTTGAAATACGGACAAGCCCTCGGTAAGAATTATTGCTTTTACCTGCGGATATCCCTTTGGAGATGATAGTGCTTTTCGTGTTCCTGCCAAGATGCATCATCTTGGTCCCGGTATCGGCCTGCTGTTGATTATTGGTCACCGCGACGGAATAAAATTCTCCAACGCTGTTGTCACCGAGAAGTATGCATGAGGGGTATTTCCAGGTGACAGCCGATCCAGTTTCTACCTGGGTCCATGAGATCTTGGAATTGCTTCCCTTGCAGATCCCGCGTTTGGTAACAAAATTATAGATACCCCCTTTACCGTTCTTATCGCCGGGATACCAGTTCTGAACCGTCGAATATTTGACCTGAGCATCTTTCATGGCTACGATCTCAACAACAGCGGCGTGTAGCTGGTTCTCGTCACGCTGGGGCGCCGTGCAGCCTTCCATATAACTAACATATGCACCTTCGTCGGCAACGATGAGGGTGCGTTCAAACTGCCCGGTATTAGCGGCGTTGATCCTGAAATAGGTTGACAACTCAACAGGACAGCGCACCCCCTTTGGAATATAACAGAATGAACCATCGCTGAATACAGCCGAGTTAAGTGAAGCATAGTAATTATCGGTGTAAGGGACTACTGAACCCAGGTACTGCTTTACCAACTCCGGGTGATTCTGGACAGCCTCGCTCATCGAACAGAAAATGATCCCATACTTTGCAAGGGTTTCCGAAAAAGTTGTCTTCACCGATACACTGTCAATAACAGCATCTACTGCCACACCGGCAAGTTTTTTCTGCTCTTCAAGCGAGATTCCGAGTTTATCGAAAGTAGCGAGTAATTCAGGGTCAACCTGGTCAAGGCTCTCGTATTGCTTTTTCTTTTTGGGGGCGGCATAAAAATAGATATCCTGGAAATCAATGGGAGGGATTTCAAGATGCGCCCAGGTAGGCAATTTCATGTTTAACCAATGCCTGTATGCTTTCAGCCTGAAGTCGAGCATAAACTCCGGTTCGTTCTTTTTTTCAGAGATATACCGGACCGTATCTTCACTAAGTCCCTTTGGGGCGAATTCAGTTTCTATATCTGTTACAAAGCCGTATTTGTAATCGCTTTGGGTGACTTCGCCTATGATTTTATTCTGGTCGGATTCCATATTTCAAATTGTCCATGCAAAGATAATTTATTTAGGTATTCGAGTACCTGTTTGGGAGGACATTTTTTCTTTATTAGGGTTTAGTAGCAAAGGTAGAAAAAATCGGTAAAGGGTATTACCAGGGATGTCTATTCGCTCCCGCCCTTTGGCAGTCTGTAGCCTGGTGCCTATTGCCTAATTTGTATATTTACATTTTAATCTTTACTTCATGGCAACAGAGAATTTCAGAATTTACAATTACCGCTGGGTCATCCTTATTATCTTCATGTTCGCGGTAGCTGTAAACCAGCTCCTTTGGATCACTTTTGCCCCGATCACCGGAAGCGCTGCAAAATTTTACATGGTTTCCGATCTTTGGATAGGGCTGTTATCCATGGTGTTCATGTTCGTTTACATTTTGGTTTCCATACCTGCCTCATGGATCATCGACACCTACGGGATCCGCATAGCAGTCGGGATAGGAGTCGTTTTTACTGGAGTATTCGGTCTCGTCCGCGGTATTATGGCTGAAAGTTTTACCTGGGTTTTTATTGCACAGATAGGGATTGCCATCGGACAACCTTTTCTTTTAAATGCAATGACCACCATAGCGGCCCGCTGGTTCCCAATCAGGGAACGTGCGATGGCATCCGGGCTGGGCTCCCTGGCCATGTATCTCGGCATCGTTGTTGGAATGGCCCTTACTCCTTACCTGGTTATCCGTTCAGGAATGGATGGCATGCTCGCCACTTACGGCACGATCTCTGTCATTGCAGCGATTTTGTTCCTGATCTTTGCAAAGGAACGTCCGCCAAGCCCTGCCTGTCCTACTGGCCAGGAAGAACGCTCACTGGTGTTTGACGGACTGAAGAACATGCTCAGGAATAAAAATTATATTCTCTTACTGGTTATTTTCTTTTTTGGGCTCGGTGTGTTTAATGCTGTTGCCACTTGGATTGAGGAGATCGTCAGGCCGAGAGGATTCACCATCACCCAGGCCGGGATGGCAGGCGGACTTATGATTTTCGGGGGCCTGGCCGGTGCAGTGGTTATATCATGGCTCTCCGACCATTACCACCGAAGAGTGCCTTTTATTCTCCTGGCCTTATCCGCATCCTGCCTGGGATTGCTTGGCATCACTTTTGCAACCACCTACCCTGTTCTTCTGTGTTCCTCTTTTATTATTGGTTTTTTCCTGCTGAGTGCGGGACCGGTTGGGTTCCAGTACGGGGCCGAAATTGCCTATCCTGCTCCCGAAGGTACATCCAATGGCTTATTGCTCCTGATGGGGCAGATATCAGGGATCGTTTTTATTTTTGGGATGGATGCATTCAAAGCTCCGGGGAGCGGGTCAATGACACTGCCGCTTGTTCTGCTTACCTGCCTGCTGTTTGTTTCCTTCCTGCTGGGGATAAGGCTTACGGAATCGTCGCTGCTGGGGAAAAAATAAAAAACGAAGCAAATCATACTGCTTTCGCTCGCACTTACGCACCGCTGCTACGGTTGCTGCGTCGCTCATGCCTGCGTATTACTTGGACCGTTCAAGATATAATTCGCTCCTGGCACCTTATAAAGCTTGTGCTAAGTGCATCGCTTAACACGATCCGGCTTATGTGAATAGCCTCGCTAAATACAATAAGTCTTATGTTAAGTGTTCCACTTTTCTTAATTTCGCTACTTCACTACCTCGCTATTTCGCTATTTAAAACAATGCCCCCATGTCAGATCAAACAACAAACGATTCACCTTCCAGCCTCACCCCCTTATCTGAGATCGGTGAGTTCGGCCTTATCGAACATCTTACCAGTGATATAAAACTATACCACAAGGAAACGATCAAAGGTGTGGGTGACGATGCTGCAGTTATTGATGCAGGGGAAAAAGTGATGCTGTTGTCGACAGACCTGCTGGTCGAAGGTATACATTTCGACATGGTTTATACTCCCCTGATGCATCTTGGGTATAAAGCAGTTGTAGTGAATATTTCAGATATCTCTGCAATGAACGGGATCCCCAAACAGCTTACCGTTTCTGTTGCCGTTTCCAGCCGGTTTTCTGTGGAAGCCCTTGACGAGATTTACAAAGGCATTATGCTGGCTTGCGAACGTTATAAGGTGGATCTTGTGGGAGGTGACACCTCATCCAGCAATAAAGGACTTATAATATCTGTGAGCATACTTGGAGAAGCAAAAAAGGACGAAGTGGTTTACCGGAGCGGAGCGAAACCCAACGACCTGATCTGTGTTACCGGTGACCTGGGAAGCGCATATATGGGACTTCTGCTGCTTGAGAGGGAAAAGAAGGTTTTCGAGGTGAATCCCGAAATGCAGCCGGAACTCGAAGGTTACGATTACCAGGTTGGCCGCCAGCTCAAACCTGAAGCCAGGACCGATATCCGCGAAAAACTGCTCAAGCTTGGAGTCAGACCCACTTCGATGATCGACATTTCTGACGGTCTTGCCTCCGAGGCTCTTCACCTCTGCAAGCAATCGGGCACAGGCTGCAGGCTTTACGAGGAAAAGATCCCTATCAACCCACAAACCAGGGAACTCAGCATTGAATTCAAGATCATTCCTTCGGTGGCCGCCCTTTCGGGAGGCGAAGATTATGAACTGCTTTTCACTATTGATCAAAATGACTACGACAAGATAAAGGATGCTGAAGGCATAAGTATAATAGGTCATATGACAATCAGCTCTGAAGGAAAGTCCATGGTCACTTCCGACAATAAGCAGATAGAACTGACTGCCCAGGGCTGGGATGGGATGAAAGATGACGGAGCCGGGTCGAGATGAGCAAGCCGGAGATATCAATAATCATGTGCTCATGATATGAAACAGCATGGGCGGGTTTACGGCCTTGATTCCCTGAGGGCGATAGCGGCACTTACCGTTCTTCTCGGACATATTGAACTGGTCAAGTCAAATCTCGGCCTGCCGAATATTTCCCGTATTCCTTTTTTCGACCAGGCCGGCCACAACGGGGTGCTTCTGTTCTTTGTCATCAGCGGTTATATAATTACACGCCTCCTGCTTGATGAGCATATAAAAACCGGCACTGTAAGCATCCGAAGGTTTTACATGCGGCGTATCCTGAGGATCTGGCCCCTGTATTTCTTTATCCTTATCAGCACCATGCTGATCTATGGCTATAAACCCGGCTGGACCACCGGGATCCTGTGTTTTACAATACTTGCCAATGTGGCCCATGCATTGGGACAGGGGTGGCTGGTCAGTCCGCAGATCTGGTCCATCGGCGCAGAAGAACAATTTTATCTTTTCTGGCCTTCGCTGGTGAAGTACCTTAAAAAACATCTTGCACTGGTTCTTATTCTCATCATCGCAGGCTATTCCGCACTTCCATATTTTTTAAGATTTTTCCTGGACATTTCGGGATGGGCGAATCCCCAAAACATGAAGTTCATCGATGTGTTTTTCTACGGGACCAAGTTCAACCTGCTCGCAATGGGAGCACTTCTTGCATGGTGCCAGAAGCAGGATTACAGTTTCCTGAGGTGGTTTTACGAGGGCCGTTTTTCACTCGTCTTCGTGATCCTTCCGTTTGCATTATGGTTCAGCGGATGGCATCCCACGTATATGGCTGATGTGATACTAGGTCTCCTTTTCGCCCTCATGCTGGCCAATGTGACAGTTAACCATTATCCTGCCTTTAATAATAAAATCCTGGATTACTTAGGTAAAATATCTTACGGGATATATATGTTCCACTGGGTCGTTATCATGTTCCTTACTACCATGCTGTCGGGACTGCTTAAAGTCAGTTATGTCCCCTGGGATATTGCCCTGTATGCCTTATCAGTATTGATCACAGTGCTTATCTCCTCGCTTTCCTACCATACCCTTGAAAGCTATTTCCTGAACCTGAAAAAAAGATTTGAATCACGGGAATGAACATCCACATAAGTAAATTATAAAGATTAACTGGATTATTGAGTAATTTTGTCCACGGTGGATGTCGCGCAGCAATAAGCGAAGCAATCCCCTGTTATTTTGTAAACCAGACAAAGATGAACAGAAAACAATTTTTAAAAACTACGGCCGTGGCCCTTGTGGGAGTTGCTGTAAGCGGTAGTTTTCTTGAAAGTTGCAAAAAAAGCACAAAAGGGCCCCAGGGTCCGACCGTTAATTTCACTATTGACCTCAACGATTCCAAATATGCCGCCCTGGCTTCATCGGGTGGTTATGTTTATAACCAGGGTGTGATCATCGCAAGAATCAACGATATGACCGACGGTTTTATAGCCGTTGCCTCCGCCTGCACCCACCAGGGATGTACGGTTACTTTCGCCGCAGGATCCGAGTCATTTGTCTGCCCCTGCCACGGAGGAACATACGATCTCAACGGGAACGTCGTTGCAGGGCCTCCGCCCTATCCCATCAAACGTTATACTGTCACCAGGAACGGTAATATTGTGACTGTTGCGGGATGATGTTGAATTAAGCAAGTTGTATGTACCAGAAGAAATCACTTGAAAGTAAATCCAATGCCAACAGGCCCCGAATAAAACCTGACAAGGAGCCTGTTGATTTTTTACTTGAAATTACAGGAATTATTGCAGTAATTGCCATGCTGGTCCTCACTGCAATGAGCTTTAAAGGATTACCAGATCGTATACCGACGCATTTTAATGGAATGGGGAACCCCGACAATTACGGTGGGAAAGGAATGATATGGCTATTGCCTTGTATTACTGTGGTCATGTTTACGGGACTCAGCATCATCAACCTTTTTCCTTTCACATTCAACTTCCCGGTAAATATCACCGAAGAGAATGCCCCCCGGCTTTACCGCCATGCCATGAGAAGCATAAGGATACTCAACCTTATGCTGGTGCTGCTATTTTTTTACCTTACCTGGCAAACCATAACTCTGGCAGGCGGGAAATCAAGCGGCCTGGGTTTTTTGTTTCTTCCGGTCAGCATATTTGCCATCATGATTTTTATGCTGTATATGATCGTGAGGATGTACAAACTCAAATAGAGTGAGCGCCCTCAATAAATACTTCTCCCATCTCGAACCTATTATCAGGTCATTGCCTGATAAACCCGGGGTGTACCAGTATTTTGATGAGAAAAACCGGATCATTTATGTGGGCAAGGCGAAGAACCTGAAGAAAAGGGTAAGCTCCTACTTCGTCAAGATCAATTCAATCAGCGGCAAGGTGCAAATGCTGGTGAGAAAGATTGCCGACATTAAATATATTGTCGTCGCCACTGAGCAGGATGCCCTGCTGCTCGAGAATAACCTCATCAAGAAATACCGCCCTCATTATAATGTCAGCCTTAAGGATGATAAAACTTTCCCCTGGATATGCATTAAAAATGAACCCTTCCCGAGGATCTTCAGTACCAGGACAGTGGTGAGGGATGGGTCCCAGTATTTCGGCCCTTATGCCAATGTTAGGCTTATGCATACCCTGCTTGACCTTACACGACAGCTTTATCCAATCAGGAACTGCAACCTCAAACTCACTGGAAAAAATATTGCAGCCGGGAAATTCAAAGTATGCCTTGAGTACCATCTTGGCAACTGCAAAGGTCCATGCGAAAACCGCCAGCCGGCTGAGGATTATGACCAGAGTATTGCCGCCGTCAAGGACATTATTAAAGGGAATATTTCATCTGTTGCCCGGCAGCTCAGGGAACTGATGATGAAATATGCTTCAGAGCAGGAATTCGAAAAAGCGCACATCGTTAAGGAAAAGCTGGAATTGCTCGATAAATACCAGAGCAAGTCAACCATTGTCAACCCCTCTATTAATGATGTGGATGTGTTTTCAATTATTGCCGACGGGCTGACTGCCTATGTGAACTACCTAAAGGTGATGAACGGGGCCATAATCCAGGTTCACACCATTGAATTACAGAAAAAGCTGGATGAAACCCCTGAAGAGCTCCTTTCGATAGCAATTACTGATATCAGGCAGAGATTTGAAAGCAATTCACCCGAAATAATCCTTCCCTTCATGCCCGATTTTGAAATGCCGGGGATCAGCTACGTAATCCCGAAGATCGGGGATAAACGAAAACTGCTCGACCTTTCGGAGAGGAATGTCAGGTATTACCAACTCGAAAAGGAGAGGCAAAAAGACCTGGTAGATCCCGAGCATAAGGTCAAAAGGATAATGGAAACTATGATGAAGGACTTAAGGATGACAGAACCTCCGGCCCATATTGAATGTTTCGACAATTCGAACATACAGGGCAGCAGTCCTGTTGCAGCCATGGTTTGCTTTAAAAACGCAAAACCCGATAAAAGTGAATACCGGCATTTTAATATTAAAACAGTGGAAGGGCCCGATGATTTCGCTTCCATGGAGGAGATTATCTACAGGCGTTATAAGCGCTTACTTGATGAGGAAAAACCCTTGCCCCAACTGATTGTGGTCGACGGCGGCAAAGGACAGCTAAGTTCCGCCATCAGCAGCCTGGAAAAGCTTGGTCTCAGGGGAAAGGTCACCATCATAGGCATTGCAAAAAAACTGGAAGAGATCTATTATCCCAACGATCCCCTGCCCATGTACCTTGATAAAAAATCAGAGACCCTTCGTATTATCCAGCAGATGCGTGATGAGGCCCACAGGTTCGGGATCACCCATCATCGGAAGCGAAGGGAAAAAGCTACGCTTGCCCCTCAGCTGATGGAGATTGAAGGGATAGGCTACACACTGAACCAGAAACTTCTCTGGAAATTCAAATCGGTTAAAAACATCAGAGCTGCTTCACTTACCGAACTCCAGGAAACAATTGGCAAAGCTAAAGGACAGTTAGTTTGGGAGCATTTTCAAAAGGGAAATAACGAAGTGGCAAGGTAGCGAGGTAGCGAGGTAGCGAAATTTTTAACTTACTTATTTCCAAGGACCTTATGCGCCCAAAGAGCTATAATAACACCGAGTGTACCGATGGAATCTGAATAAAAATCCTTCCACTCAGCAGTCCGTAAGGGTATGAACCAACCCTGGAGCAGTTCAGTGGTGCCTCCAAGGAACATACTTATGAGCATTGCCACCAGAAGTGCATGTTTAAAAATAAAAGAAGGGCTTCCCTGCTTTCTGAACCCGTCGACAAGCAGAAAGGTAAAAACCGCAAAGAGGAACAGGTGGACAACCTTATCCGGATGAAGCCTTTCAATCCACATCGGGACGCTGGGTATATCATTCCCCGGCATCAGCGTAAGTACAAGAATTAACATTCCCCAGAGGATGCCCCAGCGGTTATTTTTAAGAAAAGTTGTCACGGGCGTGATAAGGCTACCCCTGGATCTGGGCCTGGTATTGTTCCGGATTTAGCAATTCACCGATTTCTGAAGCATTTGAAAGCTTGATCTTTACCACCCAACCCTGTTCGTAAGGGTCTTTGTTTATAATTTCAGGATTGGTAGTAAGGGCTTCATTGAATTCCAGGACTTCTCCGCTAACAGGCATGAACATATCTGAAACAGTTTTAACTGCTTCAATGGTTCCGAATGACTCATGCTTTTCAAGTATCTCACCAACAGTTTCTACTTCGACAAACACAATATCTCCAAGTTCATGCTGGGCAAAATCGGTTATGCCTACATAAGCATGTTCTCCATCAACTTTCAGCCATTCATGGTCCTTTGTGTACTTTAAATTAGCGGGAACGTTCATATACTTCAGATTTTAAGTTTCTTCAAAATTACAATTTATATTTAAATCAAGATGTCGCAGAGAAGAAATTATTGTTAAGCCATTCACGAATAATCCAGCGCTTACTGCGACAACGAAAACCTCAGTGCAAGGCCTCCCTGGGTATTCGAGGTCCGGTACTGGTTCGAAACATATGGAGTATTGATATCCTTTTTGAAATAGAATTGTACGTTGAACTTCTGGCTCAGGTTATAATCTGCAGTGAAATTGATATTCATGACTTGTTGTCCCACAGATATCTGGTTGATGTCCTGGTCAACCCGCCTCAGTGTTGTCATATTTTTACGGATGCTGAAATCCAGTTTCAGGTTGAGGTCGCTTTTCGTCTTAGCCTTTTTCCCGCCTCCTAGTACACCCGAGAAGTTCAGCTTGATCCCTTTGATCCTGTAACCCAACCCAACAATATATTCACTGGATGAAACTTCGGTAAGCTGGTTGTTTGCAAAGCTGAAACTCATGGCCCGTGACTTTCGCATTTCAAAATTAGCCAGCAGGCTGTTGTTGAACCCGAAATCAATACGGATGAGTGGGCTGAACTGTTCATTGATTGTCATCACTCCAATCTGCCTTTCGGGTATAAAGTTCCCTGCATCATCAAGTACGCTCGGGGATCCGTTTGCTTCCCCGTATTTAATGTTTGAAACAAAATTGCTTACGGTATAGGTACAGAGGTATGCATGTGTTATTGTGAGTGTTCTTAGGAACGACTTGAAAAACGGAATTTTTGCAAGGCCATCATAGGTTAGCCTCCAGTTTGGCAACGGGATCGCCGGGAAGGCAGTGAGGTTGATCTTGCCGGGATCGGCACCTTTATAGGCAGCCAGGAAAGCCGTGGTCAGAACTTCCTGGTCAACAGGACCATAACCGACAGGGAAACCTGTTGAATCAACAGTACCTTTTGAATTAGGATTCTGGGCGGCATACCGTTGTGCGATCTGCTTTCGCATCTGTTTCAGATTTTCAAAAGCTGTCGACACCCCGAACTTATCCTCTTTGTCAAAAGAAGTTGCTATCATTATCGTCGATATGGTAAATGTCCCCATCTCCATAGGTGAGAATGATGCGAAGTTATTCAATCCGGGTGACCACTTGTAATATTCCTGCCTGCTTGTGGAATACGTCTTGGTAGCGTTGATTTCAATACGGAAATCCCTGATAGGTTCAACCGAGATGCTCGCAGTAAAGTTCTCACTGAATTTATTCATATATGGATTGTTGAGCATGGTGTCCTTGGTGATCCATCCTTTTTCGCCTGCCTTCTGCCTGATATCTTTCTGATCACCGAAAATGAACCCCAGCCCGGGAGCATTCTGCGTCCAGTTATTGCCCAAAGCTTCTGGACGAGGATAAAAGCCAGGGAGTTGTACACCATTATCCTGCTTGTAAGTGAATTTAACCGTCCTTACCGCCATCAGCACCCTCAAAGTCCCGTCGAGTAACATCTTCCCGATGTCCTTCTTGGCTTTCTCGGTCTTCAGAGAATCCTGGCTTGAAATCTTTGCATTTTTATCAGGTGGTTTGACAGGGGCCTTTGCATTCTTCTGATTCATCAGGTTGCCGGCATTGATCTTTTTCAGGTATGGTATTTTGTTATACAGGTTGACAAAATTCAGATTCCCGTTAAGCACCTTGGTGTTGTTGTTTTCTGCCAGGTTACCATAAGCCTGCTGAATGGAAAGCGCACTGGCTGTCCAGCGATACATGGCCTGGTAGCCCGCATTAACCGAAATCCAGTCAAGGAAGGGAATCTTTGACAATGGGACATCCCAGGTAACACTGAAAGCCTGGTTGTACGTATTAATTGTCCCACGCGAAAATATCTGGTCCCATACCTGTGAACGGTTTGACTTGTCTATCATCCCGGGTGGCTCATTAATGAATGCCTGCGCATTTGCCACAAGGCTCAGCTTCAGAGATTTTGTAAGGTCCCATTTCAGGTCATACAACCTGCTCCAGTTCCATGTTTTAATATAATATGTTTCCATAGGAACTACTGCCTGGGTTTTATTTCTGAACTTACGGGCCTCAAAATCCCTGTTCATATCAGTCCTGAACGAAAATGATTTTGGCAGGTAATAGAAATTGAAATCCCTTATCAGCGCAAGCCATTTTGAATTAAGGGATTTCACCTTGGCTAAAGGCTGGACTATCGTCGGGTTCGCGCTGTAATTATATCCGAGAGCTCCCAGGTACTTCTTATGAAGATCATATTCAATATCAACGTCCCGGTGGAAAATTTCAGAATAAGCATAACTGATGTTGAAATTCTCAATGTCATAGATCTTTGCCTTTTTGCTGACATTGGTCCTCTCCTTCCTGACATTCATCAGGTTGAAATTTTTCCTGTAGGTATAACCTTCAGTAATGCCCTTTATCGAATCTTTTTGTGCTTTTGAACTAAATATTTTCAGCACATCCGACAGATAAAGGTCAGGGTTGAGCGGGTCATACTTCGGAGTATTTTTCTGAAGGGAATAATCAAAATGCATTGGTATCCTGATCCCTGTTTTCGGCTTGAAGAATTTACCAAGTTCAAGGTCTGTGTCGAAACCGAACATAGTTATGGCTTCCATTGCACGCTGTGTCTGTTTTTGTTCAAGGGAACCGAAGCCGGAACTTGAGTAGCTCCCGGTAAGCTGAACCCTTCCCAGGTCGGCCAGGTCTACCGCCAGCCTGGCTGTCGCTGCCCAGCCGCCATTTTTCTTAAACCCGGTCAGTCGCAGCTCATCCACCCATACTTCAGCACATTTCGTCTGGCCGTCGTCATCCTTATTCTGTCCGCCTTTCTTTGGATTTCGTACCCCGATCATAATCGATTTGACATCGCTGATCGTAGGTGATCCTACAACGGTGATCCTATTCACTCCGTCCATTTCCGAATAGGGATATGTCAGGCTGATATTCCCTCCGTGGGCGGCCATGACAACAATACGGTCGTATTTCACCTGTACCAGACGATTGAGGTCTATGTTAAAGGCATTGGCATCAGGCCAGATAGCATCCGGGTTGTTCGCGCTTGTTCCCCAGGGTGTAAACTGCAGCGGGATCTCATACTCGTAATAGTTCTCAGTAAAGTCAGAACCTATCCTGATGAAAACGGTAAGGTCTCCGGTTTTAACATCCTGGCTCTGTATGGACTTCTCGGCATGAACATACATGTTAAGGCTGTTGAACTGGCGGAAGTCAAACTCACAGGTTTTATAGGCTGCGCGTGCATCCCCGTCAACAAGATTGCAGACCTTGAACGACATGGACTGTTCATTCAGTTTCTGCATATTGGTGGATCCCCAGTTGGTCTCCCTTTGTATTCCCGGAGGCATAACATAGGGAATGGGTTGTTTGCTTCCGTTCTGTTCAATACTTACAGTAGCGACATCGAAGGTAGTCTGGCTCTGATTGTTATCAGAGATATACTCGCCCGGTGCAAGCAGTGAATTAGTATATGTTCTCCATTCTCCCCGGGTGAGCTCGAGGGTAGCGAAACGGCAGACGACAGGGCCCTGGAAATTTTTCAGGAACACACGCATGAACCTTATAGAAGTGAAGTCAGAAATACTTCCAATGACCTTGTCGGGAGTCCTGATGGGAATTTTAAACTGGTACCATTTCACTGAGCCCCTTTGTCCGTCGGCCAGGGGAATATTGGTTGCGTAATAAACATTATTGATGTGATTCATCCCGGTACGCATCTGCCCGCGGTTTAGATGAACAACATACTGGTAGTAGCGTTCGGATTCACTCAGGGTATTGTCCTTGTTAATATCCTCAACATTGGGGATCGTTGTTGCAAGGGTCGGATAGGTTTCGGGTGACTGTGACTGGGTGGGTGAGTTTCCGTCGGGACCGTTGAACATCTTGTACCTTTCAAGAACGCTGCTATACTTAGAGTCATTATCATAATCGGTTCCCCTGAAATAATGATAATCGTCGGCCGAAGGGTCGTTACTGGCATTTCTATACGCCTGTGATTGAGGTCCGAAGGCATTCTTGACTTTACTTATATAAGCAGCATCGAAAAACGTACGTTCGTCGGCATCACTAAGCCCGTCATAACCCACATCCTGGTAAGGCCTTGAAGCCGGGTCGTTATCGAATGCATCCACCAGTGCCTGCAATCTGGGAACCCTTCCCCAGATCGTTGTATCCACGTTGGTCACAACTGAAGATGTAGGCAAACCATTCTCATAGCTTTTCCTGCCGTCCTTGAGAATATCTTCCGAAACATCACCCAGGTTGAAATACAAGTCCCCCGAGTTCGTCGAATCCGCACCGGTAAAGGGGTCCATCATCCAGAATTCAATATACTGAACATTGGCTGCGTCAAAGTCGGAGGTTTCGACCTTCCGCATGATCCCGCCCCACCTTGATTCAGGTGCAGCGAGTGTACCGTCCGCGTTCAATCCTCTTGAAAAAGCCGAAGGCAAAACATCATAATTATAGGGGCCTTTCTCTGAAGGATAGTAGGCAAGGTTGAATACGGCAAGGTTGACGGGGACCCCGTTAAGGGGCTGCTTATTCGGGAAGACTTCCGTTTCCCATACCTGCCTCACATAGTTGTCGGAAAGGTCCTGAACGGTTACGTTGGGCGGAACAAGGCTGGTATTTTTATCATAGAACAAGGGGTCGATGATATACCATGCCAGCTTTGCACGGTTAAAGCCATAGGCACGAGTACTATCGGCGGCTTCAGGGAACATGCCTGTACCGGTCTGCATTTGTGGTGTTGACGCGAGGTACCAGGTACCTATGTTCTTTAAATCAATAGTCGATTGAGCCCCTTCAAAATCGTCAATGTAGGTGGTCCCGCTTTGTCCGATTGCCTTTGAGTGCCCGGGGATGAAATCAGCAAACTCTGCATCAACAGCTACTGTGGATGGCGCTTTGGTGGCTATAAAGGGAAGAGCGTCGACAAGCCTTGTGATCAGGCGGGACTGGGTTCTGTATGAAAGGTTGAAGCCCCAGATTGTATTCGACATGGGCTCATCACCGTAGTTTACTTTCTGGGTGAGAGGACGTTCATTCAGGTTCAGGATCGTAGCCCCCACCATGAAATCCTTGTTGAGCTTGTAATCCAGGTGGGCGCCTATTAGTCGTTTGGTCTGGATATTAAACATCTGGTTGCTCTCCATCGAAATATTGATAGGGGTGCCGGAATTCAGAAGTCCTTCATTGATAATGCGCACGCGGCCCAGGGTATAATCCACGGTATAGTCCACATTTTCGGTCAGCATAACACCGCCTGCAGTTACTTTTACAGAACCCTGGGGCACATTAAGTGCATTTAATGAAATTTCCGAGCCTGTGGTCGATTTATAATAACCGTCAAGAAGGAATTTGTTTTTATCCGGGTACTGCCTCGCCTGGGATTTAGTGAGTGTATACAGGGAGTCGAAGCAGTATTTGCTCGCAAGCGCAGCCGAGCCTGTCGGGTCATTTGGGTCCAGGATCGAATCCCTGAGGGAACTCCCGAAAGGCTCAAGCACAGGAAAGAAAATCCTGCCGTTGGTAGCCTGTATCGTCCCTCCCATGGTCGCTGCCTGGTCAATAAAATCAAACATTCCGTCGGCAGGAGGGTTCATCTGCATATTCAGCCTGTCGAGGCTCAGCACCTTGAGCAGAGGCGTACCCTTGATACGGCCTTCACTGATATATGCTGTGGGGACCCCGTTTGAATTCCCATTGTAAAGCACGTTCAGGGTGAAATCCTGTGATTGCACCTGGTATGCACCAAGGGAATATACATTCTTCATCATCAGGTTCCACATCGGGATACGTGTATTCAACGAAGTGCTTTTCAACAATTTAACCACCAAACTTTTAGGGGAGGTTATCCCCTGGTCTGAAAATTCACCTACCTGGTAGATCGCGGGGTCGCCCACTATCTGGTACTGGTATGCAACGGCCAGGGTCTGATCGGGATTGAGATTGGTGTTGAGCGAAATAAATCCAAGCCTTGGGTTGAAAGTATATTCGCTCGGGAGAAGTTTACGGGCACTTTCAATTTTCTCAAAATCCACACCCGAGACAAGGAAAAATGGAGGGCCAATGAGGTATTCGCTGACGGTGTTGATATTCCTGACCTTGTTGGAGTCAGCGGAATTTGGCATCAGCTTGAAAAAGAGATCATTGGAATTATTCGAAGGCAGTGAATGGGATGGTTGGGGAGTAAACACCCTGGTGTTATAAGGTCTTACTTCCCCAAGGTCCTGGAAAGCCACGATGTTACGGTTCTCTGTAACAGCTGCGCCAATGTTGGTGGCCCAGACTTCGATTTTCAGGATATTGACCGATGAATTGATGATCGGAAGAGATTTGAGTGCTGTTGTGAAATTATCCCTGAAATACTGGGCGACGAAAAAATGACGGTTCTCTTCATATTCATCGGCCCTGAGTCTGAACTTATTAGTCTGTGCATTCCCTTGTACTGTGATGTTTTTCGTTTCACTTTTCTGTTGTGAATACAGGGCGGTCACCGTGAGCCGGCCGAATCTCAGTTTGGCCTTGATCCCGAAAAGGCTTTCTGTCCCCTTGATGAGGGTGGTGTTCAGTGGCATGTTCACATTCCCGCCCTCTATCAACTGGATGATGTCGTCCTCCTTTCCTTCATACTTGAGCTTCAATGTATTCTCAAAATCGAAGGTTGCCTGGGTATTATAATTGATCTTGAACTCGATCTTGTCGCCGATCTTGGCGATGACGTTCATCTGAATCTTTTCATTGAAATCGAAATTGGTCTGCCTTCTCTGGCGGGTATTAAGCATGGGATCGTCCCTGCGGTTCGAAACGATACCGAAGTTTATCTGGGCGGATCCCTGGGGCCTGATATCCACCGTATTGTTCCCGAAAATAGTTTCAAAGAATTTTCCGGGGATGTGGATCTTGGGGATCACACCCTTGGCGTTATCCATCCCGGCTGCTTCAGCCCTTTCTTTCCAGTAACTCTGCAGGAGGTTCTGCATATCCATGTCCTGGTACTCAGTGAACGACATTGTTGTCGGGATCCTGTAAGTCTCATTGCCAATTTTATACAGGTTGTAATACTGGTGTGTCGTTGGGTCATACTCAACGACAGTCTTTATGTTTGGCGGATTCTTCAGGTAAAGCGGGCTCGTTTTGCCGGAACCGGGAGCGGTGGCATCATAGCTGAACGGATACCTTAGGTTGGTATCGGGGACCTTACCGGTATCGGCGGAAAAAAGAACGTCAGGGGTCCGTCCAAAACTCTGCCCGGGCCGCCCGGCAATGGACGGTATGGCAAAACCCTGGAGAACCATTAAGACAAGACAGTATTTTACAGCAATGTTAAAGTAGTTCACCAATTCCGTTTTGTTCCGTTAGCTAAGATCAGTGAAATCAATTCAAGCAGACATTATAACAACCTTAATGCCTGCTTAATAAGCTGTTCCACAGACAGGCCGGAGCCTTCTGATTCAATTACCTTGTTTAATACTTTCTCCGCCAGCACTTTGGGAAATCCCAAAATACTTAATGCAGATAACGCTTCTTCACGGTTAGTATTGTGCAAAATACCTGATTTTTCTAAAGGATTCAGGTTCCTCGACAGCTTGTTTTTTAAGTCAATGATGATGCGTTCGGCAGTTTTAGTGCCGATACCCTTTATTCTTTGCAACATCGGGGCATTCCCTTCTACAATGGCCTGGATTACTTCCGAAGGATTAAGGGATGAAAGAATGATCCTTGCGGTGTTCACTCCCACACCTGACACACTGATCAGGTGGCGGAACAATTCCCTCTCGCCTATATCGGCAAATCCGAAAAGCATATGGGCGTCTTCTCTCACAACCAGGTGGGTAAATAACAGGCAATTTTCCTGGTCCTCGATCTTCGAGTAGGTATAAACTGAAATGCTGAGATAAAAACCCACACCGTTGCAGTCTATAACTGCATATGCCGGATTTTTCTCGACCAGGCGGCCTTTGATATATTCGTACATGATTTTAGATTTCGGCGTATGAACTGCAAAAATAAGATTTTTCGTGAAGACTTCACTGTGTGTAATGATTGTGACGACCTTTACGGGTGTAAGGGCAAAGTGATGTCACAACAAAAACATTACCTGATATTCTGGTTCAATGCCTGTTCAAGTTCACGCCAGGTGATCGGCTTTGAAACAATATTTTTTTGCTGATCAAGCAGATACATGGTAGGTGTGGCGTATATATTATATTCGTCCTCGGCCTTCCCGAAATATCCTTTCAGTTCGGAAACATTGATCCAGTTGAGTTTCTCTTTTTTTACAAACGACACCCAATCGTTTTTGCTCGTATCGAGGGAAACAGCAAAAACTTCAAGTTTTTTTGTTTTTTGTTTGTCGTACCAGGCTTTAAGCTTAGGCATCATTTCGGTACAATGCGGGCACTGGCTCGACCAGAAGACCAGCAGGGTGTATTGGTTCTTTACCGAGGTCAGGCTTACCATGTTACCCTTTGTATCCGGTACGGCAATAACCGGAGCGATCTTGCCGACGCTGAGCTTTTTAAAGTTATCCAGCTTCTTCTGCAAGGCCGATTTACGGGCTGCATCTTCGCAGGAGAAAGGATCCTGGAAGTTGTCGGCAATGTAGGTGATAACATCGTCAAAATGATACTTGTCGAAACCTCCCACAAGATAATCCAGCATGAATTTATACGTTTCGGGGGAAACAGAGGCAGCGCCTAGCGCGACGGTGACCGCCTTAATGAATTCAGCTTCCAGCTGTTTTTGGTTAAGCCTGTTATTCTGATAAATAGCAAGGTACGATATGACCTTGTCGGCAAATACATTGCTCCTGAGAAGGGCTGTATCGTTGAAGTCCACTTTATCCCAGTAATGCTGTTTCAGGTAGTCCATACGCGCATTAGCTGTAAGCGAGCCCGGGATATACGGGGTTTGCAGCACTTTTTGCATCCTGATGGCAAAAGCCGAAGGATATTTCAGGATCATTGAATCAAGGAATACTTTCTGGGTTTTCTGTATCGTTTCGAATTCGTTCACGACTCCATTGTAGAATGCATCTTTGACCGGATAAAAATCCACCACAGGCATCAGTAATTCAAGCTTTGATTGGTTTATTCTTCCCCTTACATTAAACAAACGCAGAATTTGATTTTCAGGGGATGAGATTATTTTCAGGGAATCTTCGGATGAGGTGGCCCAGGTCTCAAACTTTACATCTTCTTTGTTGAGAATAAGATTCACCATTCCTGTTTTGGTCCAGCCGATCCTGTAAAGGCCTGTAATTGTGCTTGAAGGCAGGTTGATGCGGAACCTGCCCAGGGAATCACTGAGAATGGAATCAACCACCCTGGTCTTCTCACCATAGATACTCAGAAGGTATAATTTTGACTTCCCAAGGTTATGAATTGTTCCCTCAAGGGTGTTCTGAGACAAACAAAAAAGGGATGAAAAAAGGAAAGATGCCAGGAGAACCTTTCGGACCATGTTTAGTTGTGTTTTTCAGTTTGACAATTATGGATAAAAAGCAACGCCGGGATAAAATTACCCCGGCGATGCCATTAAATAAACCGGATTTACTTTTTACCTTTTTTGGCAATGGCCTTCTTTTCCAGAGCCGGAGGGCCCAGGATATCTGTAAGTTTCTTCGTAAGGTCTTCACCCCTCAGGTTGCGGCCTATGATCTTCATATCTTTATCGAGAAGCACATTGGCGGGTATGGACATTATACCGTACATTTTCCCGGCAGCATTGCCCCAGCCCAGGAGGTCAGATACATGATTCCATGTAAGCCCGTCATCCTTAATTGCTTTTACCCATTTACCATGATCCTTGTCAAAAGAAACACCAAGGACGTCAAAACCTTTTTTATTATAAGCATTATATGCCTTTACGACATTGGGATTCTCACCACGGCAGGGTCCGCACCAGGATGCCCAGAAATCAACAAGCAATACTTTTCCTTTCAGGGATGAGAGAGTGAATGGTTTTCCTGTGGTGTCGTTCATCGTGAAATCGGGAGCTACCTGGCCGATCTGGACTGCTTTCAAAACATCAATACGTTTTTTAATTGACTGCACATAAGTGGAAGCGTTCAGGCTGGTGTCAAATCCTGCCGAAGCATCCTGGAGTTCCGGAAGTTCGAACTGGTATGCCGAACGCATGACCAGGTAAGGACCTACAACGGATTTAGGATTTGCTTTGGCAAATACCAGGATGGTCGATTTAACAGCCTTGTCCAGGACTTCAGAAACAGAATCAGCCTTCTTCATTTTTAAGGTATCGTTTGCATCTTTAGCTGCTTTGTAATTCTTGTAACAGGCTTCCATCAGGTTATTCAGGCTGTCGCTCTGCTTCTTGTATTTTTTAAACATGTCGTGAGTGGCAGAACCATTGATGGATGATTTATCCACGCTGTCGGCAAATACTTCGAGAGTAATATTGGAATTCTCAACAAATATGGGCAGGAACAATTTGCTTTTATCAGTAATGAACCACATTTCGGGCATACCGATCTTACCTTTAAAAGTAAATGATCCTTTTTGAAGCTTGGCCGAATCAATTTTAACCCAATCCGAAACCTCATATTTCTGCAGATAGACCATGCCGCTGTCGGCTCCAATGATCTTACCAGTAATGGTATAACTGTCCTTCTTACCTGCACAGGATGCCATTATGACGCCGATAAGCAGGAGGAATGCAATTTTTTTCATAAATATCTCTATTTTTATTGATTGCAAAGGTAGGGATTTCCTGAATAAAAAATTTTCTATTTTTACAGATGGATTTAGAGTTGCGGTCAGGATTTTCCACAATTCAGCGTGTTTAGGCTATTTAAAGGAATGACCTGAGCGTTTATGCAAGCAATCAAACACTTATGAAATATATCGCCATTTTTCTATTTCTCTTACTTATTCTTTGTGAACAGGCAATGTCACAACCTGAAGCGAAGAAGGCCGCGCCAAAGTACGATCTGAATACCGAACCGGTGCTTTACACGGTTGGATATGCCCACCTCGACACTCAATGGAGATGGGATTACGAGGAAACCATTAACAAGTTCATCAAAGCCACGATGGACGATAACTTTGCGCTCTTCGAAAAATACAAATCCTATGTATTCACCTTTTCGGGTGCAAGGCGGTATAAAATGATGAAGGAATATTATCCCGACCGTTACGAAAAACTCAAAAAATATATCAGCCAGGGCAGGTGGTTTGTTGGAGGATCATCCGTGGATGAATGCGATGCCAACATTCCTTCTCCTGAATCCATCATCCGTCAGGTACTATACGGTAACAATTATTTCCGTGCCGAGTTCGGGAAGGAAAGTGTGGATTTCCTTCTCCCCGACTGTTTCGGTTTCCAGGCCCACCTGCCTTCGGCCCTTGCCCATGCAGGAATTAAGGGATTTTCGACCCAGAAGCTGGAATGGGGCTCTGCTATAGGTATTCCATTCAACATCGGCAACTGGAAAGGAACCGATGGGAAAGGAGTGGTTGCAGCGCTCAATGCAACCGACTATGGGGGCGATGTTGAATTCCGCTGTGACACAGTAAAAAAATGGGTTGACCGGGTCCTTGACAACGGGAAAAAATATGGTGTTTATGCTGATTACAGGTATTACGGCACTGGTGATATAGGAGGTTCTCCCTCACCGGAAGCTGTTAAAAATGCAGTAGGTTCGCTGAACAACCCCGATAGTAAGATCAAACTGTATTTATGTTCATCCGATCAGCTTTTCAGGGACCTCACCGAAGTGCAGGCCGCCAGGCTGCCAACTTATTCGGGGGATCTCCTGCTTACCCAGCATTCTGCGGGCTCCATAACCTCACAGGCTTATATGAAACGCTGGAACAGGAAGAACGAGCTCCTGGCACAGGCTGCAGAACCACT
>Ga0316226_1000457_pt1 | contig 55742 bp, 49 predicted proteins | sample TBH18017metaG_FD_206009 | JGI IMG/M metagenome (GOLD analysis project Ga0316226, IMG submission 206009) | Freshwater microbial communities from Trout Bog Lake, Wisconsin, USA - TBH18017 | ecosystem: Environmental > Aquatic > Freshwater > Lake > Hypolimnion/Profundal zone | place: USA: Wisconsin...
GCTATACTAAACTTCATGAATCTCAACGATGGGTGCAGCATACCGAGGAGGTTATTAACCAGTCGGGCAACATACTTTCACAGGCCAAAGATATTGAAACCTCTTCCAGGGGATTTATTATCACCAACGACAGTAGCTTTCTTAAACCCTTGTTTACTGTCGAAAAAATAATATTCACAAACATAGATCAGCTCAGGGTGCTAATTAAGGATAATCCCGTTCAGCAAAACCGGCTTGATTCGCTCAAATATTATATCAGGATGCGCCTTGAATTTTCAAAGCACACTATTGAATTAAGAAGCAAACAAGGGTCAGGAGCAGCAATTGCTGCTGTTGCCACCAGGGAAGGCGAGCGCTACTCCAACCTTCTCCGCAAGGTTACCAGCGACATTCAAAAGGAAGAAAACAATTTACTTGAACAAAGGAATAAGACTAATATGCATAGTATGTTATTGTTCAACCGACTTTCAATGATGATGCTGATTTTAATGACGGGTTTCACGATATTGTTAATATTCGGTGCCGGTAAATACCTGATTCAAATAAAAGATAAAGCCATACGGGCCTCAGAATTAAGCATTGCCAACCAGGAGATTGAATTCAAAAGTGAAGAAAATGAGAAACAGAATGCTGCAAATAAAGAACTTGAAGCATTCAGCTATTCTGTTTCTCATGATCTGAGGGCACCCCTTAGGCATATTGGAGGTTTTGTTGATCTGCTGATTAAAAATAATTCTTCCCAGCTTGACGAAAAAGGTTTAAGGTACCTTGATATCATTTCAGGATCGTCCATTGAAATGGGTAATCTTATTGATGCATTATTAACCTTTTCAAGATTAGGCAGGGCCGAACTTCAACGAACAACTATTAATTCAAAAAGCATGGTGGCCCGTGTATTCAAGACTTTCAGCGATGAAATGGGCGGCAGGGATATAGAAATAAATATTTCAGAACTACCTGAAATAAAGGGCGACGAAAGTTTAATCAACCAGGTATGGGCTAATTTAATCTCAAACGCCATAAAATATTCCAGGAATAAGGAAAAAGCAGTTATTGATATCGGAGGTAAAATTGAAAATGATGAAGCAGTATTTTATATCAGGGACAACGGCGCCGGATTTGATATGAAGTACGCTGATAAGCTATTTGGCGTTTTCCAGCGTCTGCATAAAGCAAGAGATTTTGAAGGGATCGGTATCGGGCTTGCCAATGTGAACAGGATAGTAATACGTCATGGTGGAAGATGTTGGGCGGAAAGTGATATAGGTTATGGAGCCACATTTTCCTTTAGTGTGCCAAATAATGGATAATCAATAATAAATAACCAGGTTATGATGACAGATATTAAGCGAATACTAATTGTTGACGACAGCCCGAAAGATGTTGAGCTTACGATCGCAGCACTTGCTGAAAAAAATCTTGCAAATGAAGTGATCGTCGCTGAAGACGGGGAAGAGGCATTGGATTACCTGTATAAACGTGGCAAATTCGTGAATACTGTCGGATTACCCGCTGTTATTCTCTTAGATATTAAAATGCCAAAAATGAATGGAATAGAAGTGCTCAGACATATCCGCTCCAGTCCGGAATTTCAATTTATCCCGGTCATCATGGTTACATCATCCCGTGAGGAAAAGGATCTTGTTGAGAGTTATAAACTTGGCGCTAATTCTTATGTTGTTAAGCCTGTTGATATTGTTCAGTTCATTGATGCAATAAAAGTATTAGGGCAATACTGGGCAATCGTAAACCAGCCGCCTCCGCCTGCTCTTTCCAAGGTGTAATTGTAAAGAAAATGTTCATACCTGTACCAATGAATAAAAAAATAAAAATTCTGCACCTTGAAGATTCTCAGAGAGATTCTGAGTTAATACACTCGATGATCAGTGATGGAGGAATCAGGCATGATTATTTTCTGGTCGATAATAAAAAGGATTTTATAAATATCCTGGAAGCAGAAAATATCGACATTATATTGGCCGACAATAACCTGCCAGATTACAACGGCAATGAAGCATTAAAGGTTGCTACGGATAAGTTCTCATTCATCCCATTTATATTCGTATCCGGTACAATCGATGAAGATGATGCAATCAGCGCGATGGAAAACGGTGCAACGGATTATGTGCTGAAAACCAAACTTGAGAGATTGGTCCCGGCGATAAAAAGGGCCTTGCATGAGCGTGAAACTGAGAGCAAGGGAAAACAGGCAGAGATAAACCTCCGGGAGAAAATCGAATTGATAGATGAACAAAATGAGAAAAAAGAAAAACGTGCTGCTGAATTAATCGTTGCTAACAGAGAGCTCATATTCCAGAATGAAGAGAAAGGGAAGCGGGCTGCGGAATTGATCATTGCCGGTAAAGAACTTAGTTATCAGAGTGAGGAAAAAGAAAAACGTGCAGCGGAATTAGTCATTGCAAACAAAGAACTTTTTTTTCAAAACAGGGAGAAAGAAAAGAGAGCCGATGAGCTTATCATTGCAAACAAGGAACTGGCGTTTCAAAACGAGGAAAAAGAAAAACGGGCCGCTGAGCTGATCATTGCTAATAAGCAGCTGGCTTTTCAAAATAAGGAAAAAGAAAAACGGGCTGCCGAATTGATCGTTGCCAATAAAGAACTGGTCTTTCAAAACAGGGAGAAAGAAAAGCGGGCCGATGAATTAATCACGGCTAATAAGGAACTTGCCTTCCAAAACAAGGAGAAAGAAAACCGGGCCGATGAGTTGATCATTGCCAATAACGAACTTCTTTTTCAAAACGAAGAGAAGATTAAACGGGCCGATGAATTAATCATTGCCAATAAAGAACTTGTTTTTCAAAACAGGGAGAAAGAAAAGCGTGCAGATGAGCTGTTCATGGCGAATAAGGAACTTGCCTTTCAAAACGAGGAAAAGGAAAAACGTGCTGCAGAATTAGTTGTTGCCAATAAGGAACTTCTCTTCCAGAACGAAGAGAAAGAGAAGAGGGCAACCGAACTGATAAATGCCAGGGAAAAAGCAGTGGAAAGCGATAACCTGAAATCAGCATTTCTGCATAATCTTTCACATGAAATCCGCACACCTATGAATCAGATCCTGGGCTTTGCCGGTTTTCTCAAGGACCAGGATCTTCCTAAAAGCCAACGCGACGAATATATCGATATCATCAATACACAATCAAACCAACTATTACATATTATTACAGATATAGTTGAAATTTCCGAAATAACCACCGGGCAGGCTGATTTGAAACTCAGCGCATTCAATCTGGTAAACCTGATGGATGAATTGTTTGGATATTATAAGCCCATAGCAGAACACAGGAATTTGAAGCTTATTTTGAACAGGAAAATTTCAGATAAAGATGCCATGATTAAGGGAGACCAGGTGAAATTGAGACATGTTTTCAGTCATCTGATCGAAAATGCAATAAAATTTACAGATACCGGGAGTATCAATATTGAATATTCAAGGGCAGGAGATCGTATTGTCGTTGCTGTTAAGGATACCGGGATTGGAATCAGGGATCTTGAGAAACAGCTTATTTTTAACCAGTTTCGCCAGATTGAAATCACGTTATCCCGTAAATACGGCGGACTGGGACTTGGTTTGTCAATATCAAATGCCTATATCAGGATGATGTCAGGAATAATTACGGTGGAATCAACACCAGGAGAAGGCAGCACTTTTTATGTCGAGATACCCTATATGCCTGCCATTAAAGCCCCTGACCACATCCTGAAGGTTTCTCAAACACGACCGGTCACAGGTACTGACTGGCATAATGAAACCTTGCTCATCGCTGATGATGAAGATTCGAATGTTCAGTTTCTCAAAGCGGTCCTGCGAACTACAGGCATTAAATTCCTGTTTGCCACCAATGGGTTGGAAGCGGTTGAACAATGCAAAATACATCCGGAGATAGTTGTGGTGCTGATGGACATTAAAATGCCCAGGATGGATGGACTGGAAGCAACGAAGATCATAAAAACGTTCCATTCCGATTTGCCGGTCATAGCGATTACAGCCTTTGCTATGACAAGCGACAGGGAGTATATCCTCGATGCCGGATGCGATGATTATATACCTAAACCATTCACACGAGAGGAATTGGTAGCTAAGGTTCAGGAATTTATTGGCAGAAGAAATCTGGTATCGGCTACTATATGTGAATGATGTAACTTATTTCAAGAGTTATGTAACTTCTTTCGGCATAAATGGGCAGACCTTTGCTTACAGTTTATAATAAGGTCATTTATGAAAACCATTTTATGCTTTCTTTTTACCCTGCTTTTTTCCATTAATTCGTTTTGTTTTACGGCCGACTCACTTGTGAAAAAACACGACTCGGTTGTTAAACCTGCTAGAACGAAGGTCTACCGGATTAACTATTTTGTTGAAGGGTCTATTATAGCCGTAGGGATGGTCGGGGATTTATTTGCTATCCCACGTTTGAAAAACAAAGCTGTTTTGACCGATGAAGAACTGGCATTTGCAAATACCGATCAGCAGAAAGACCTGATACACACAGTTGATAAATGGGCGCTTGAACAACCGACTGCGAACCGGGATCTTTGGAAAAAGGTTTCAGATTACGGGGAAATTGGAATTTTTCTTTTGCCCAGTTTGCTGATGATTGATAAAAAAATCCGCAAGGATTGGCTTCGCCTGCTGTTCATGTATGTGGAAGGGCATACAGTAACATTCACAATTTATAACTACAGCCCGCTCGGACCATGGTTCCAGAATCGTTACAGGCCTGCGGTTTATTATCCTGAATTGGGATCTCAGACCCAAAAGGAGAGTGGCAACCGCAATTCATTTTACAGCGGACATGTTGCTTCCTGTGCTTACAGCACCTTTTTCATGGTAAAGGTATATTGCGACTACCACCCCGAAATCAGAGGAATGAAATATCTTTTATACCTGGCTGCCTCGGTTCCTCCACTTTTAATGGGATATGCAAGGATCAGGTCTCTGGATCATTTTCCTTCGGATGTTGCAGTCGGGTTTGGGCTTGGCGCAATCATCGGGATCGTAGTTCCCGCTTTGCATAAAATACCCTGCAGTAAATATCTTTCTGTTAACATGGCTACATCTCCCGATGTAGTGGGGGTAGGTGTTACATGGAGAATGGACAATAAACGTCTTGTCGCTTCCGGCAGGTGAAAAATGAAAATTGCCGATACCAGGTTGAAAAAAGCTCTCCTTATTGTAACAGGTTCCATCATCCTTACAGTAATGCTTGTCATTATACTAATCTCTCCCATTGCAAAATACCTGGTTGAAAAGTATGCAGGGAAGTATTTAGGCAGGCAAATTTCAATGAGCTGGATTTACGTAAATCCTTTTACCGGTTATGTCCATATCAGCAATCTGAAAATTTATGAATCAAAAACCCTGCCTTCTTTAACTAGTACCGACAGCATTTTCTTTTCAGCGAATGGGGTGAGCGCCAATTTTGCGATGCTCAAATTGTTATTTAAAACCATAGAAATAGAAAAGATCACTTTAGACCATCCAAAGGGAATCATAATTCAAAATAGCAGAGAATTGAATTTCACTGACTGGATCATACTGTTTACGCCTAAAAAGTCTAGGCCTTCTCCATCACCCGTCCGCTTTAATATTTTTAACATCACGATAAAAAACGGTGAATTCTCATACTGCGAACAGTTAAGTCCGTTCAAATATTTTATAAAAGCGGTTAATCTTGAAAGTGCAGGGAAACTTTGGGATGCAGACACCCTGTCGGTAAAATATTCATTCCATTCAGGACCAGGGGAAGGCAGTGCGAATGGTAATTTTACAATAAACTTTAAAAAACTTGACTATCGTCTTTCCATAATCGTTCATAAATACGATTTGAAATTCCTGGAACAATATCTTAAAGTGCTTTCCAATTACGGAACCCTTAAAGCAAACCTCGATTCAGATTTTAAAGCAAGCGGAAATTTTAAAGACAGGGAAACGTTGATTGCCAAAGGATTGCTTGTATTCAATGATTTTCATTGCGGAAAAAATCCTGATGATGATTATGCTGCCTGCGATAAGCTGGCTTTGCAAATTGTTGAACTGAGTCCGAAGAACCATGTTTATTTGTTTGATTCATTATCGCTTATCCATCCTTATTTCAAATATGAGAGATATGATTATCTCGATAACCTCCAGATGATGTTTGGAAAAAACGGGACCAACCTCTCTGCAGCAAAGGCTGACCCCGGAAGGTTCAACCTCATCCTTACAATTGCCGAGTATATCAAGGGACTGGCACAAAATTTCTTCCAGAGTGATTACAAGATCAACCGGCTTGCAATTTATAACGGGGATTTTCATTTCAACGATTTTGCGATAAGTGAGAAATTTTCAACCTCTTTAAATCCGTTATATTTTCTTGCAGATTCCATAAATAAAAATAAAAAACGGGTGAATGTATCTCTCAGATCCGTGGTCCATCCATATGGTGATATTTCGGTAACATTAAGCATAAATCCTAAGGATAAAGGGGATTATGATATGCACTATCATCTTCAAAAAGTGGCTGCTTCAATGTTCAATCCTTACCTTATTACATATTCTTCATTTCCCCTGGAGAGAGGTTCCCTTGATATCAATGGTTTCTGGAAGGTAAGAGGAGGTGTTATCCAAAGCGTTAATCACCTTGTAATCATTGATCCAAGGATAAGCAGGCGTTTAAGAAATAAAGATAAAACATGGCTTCCGATGCCCCTGATCATGTCTTTAATACGTGAACGCGGTAATGTGATTGATTATGAGATCCCGATTACCGGTAATATTAATAATCCGAAGTTTCATTTGCATGATGTATTGACGGACCTTATTGAAAATATTTTTGTAAAACCCGCGACCGGTCCTTACAGGATGCAGGTAAAAAACCTGGAAGCTGAAATTGAGAAATCACTCACATTGAAATGGGAAATGCGGCAGAGTTCATTGTTCCCTGATCAGGAAAAGTTTGTTGACAGGATGGTCACTTTTCTTAACGATAATCCGGATGCTTCTATTTCTGTCTATCCCAATGAATATGAAGAAAAGGAGAAAGAATACATCCGCTTTTTTGAGGCCAAGAAAAAATATTTTTTATCGTCAACCAAAAGCACTGACCTGCTTCTAAGCGAAGATGATTCTCTTCTTATTGATAAAATGTCGGTTAAAGATCCTGTGTTTGTAAAGTATTTAAACAAACAACTCAATGATACCATGCTGTATACGATCCAGGAGAAATGCAGCAACTTTATTGGTTCGGACATTATCAGTGCCAGATTGAAACAATTAAATAAAGAAAGAGAAGTATCTTTTATGTCTCACTTTAAGATAAAAACAACAGCAAACCGTGTGATATTCAATTCAGGGGAGAATATTATCCCTTTCAACGGTTTTTCATTCTATAAGATTTCTTACCATGGCGAATTTCCGGCTGACCTGATTAAAGCATACCGGAAAATGAAAGAGTTGAATAATGAAGCGCCAAGGGAAAAGTATAAAAAGGAGCGTAGGAAGAATAAAAGCGTGCTTTCTGACATCCAAAAGTTATAAAACATAAAAGCCTTATTCTATCTTCCTGCCAATGTGTGAATCATGTAACTTATTTAAATAGTTATGTAACACTTGTCATTCCTGTAGGTCTCAACTTTGCACCGTGATATTGTATCACAGTAAAGCAAGACCTATGAAAACAAAAATTCTGATTTTTTCTTTTTTCCTATTGCTTGGTTCTGGTATCTCTTTTATACCGCTACAGGCATCTGCACAAGGCGGCCCTGTTAGCTTCCAGGTTTTTTATGATAATTTAAGCCCTTATGGCACCTGGGTCCTCAGCCCGGATTACGGGTATGTTTGGGTTCCCAATGTTGCGCCCGGTTTTACTCCATACAGCACAAACGGCTACTGGGTATTTACCAATGAGGGATGGACATGGGTTTCTGATTATTCATGGGGCTGGGCACCATTTCACTATGGTCGATGGTACAATGATCCGGGTTACGGATACATGTGGGTTCCGGATAATGAATGGGGACCGGGATGGGTAACGTGGAGGCGGTCTGAAGGTTACTACGGATGGGCCCCGATAGGACCTGGGGTAAGCATCAATATTGCTTATAGCAATAGTTATGAATTACCTTATAATCAATGGACATTTGTGCATGACAGGGATTTTGGAAGAAGGGATATCCACAATTATTATATGCGACCCTCAAATAATGTCACCATTATTCATAATTCCACAGTGATTAATAATACCTATATAGATAAAACACATAACAGAACATATAACGCAGGTCCTGACCGTAAGGATGTTGAAAAACGGGCCGGTAAAACATTTACTCCTGTTGCAATTAAAGAAAGCAGTAAACCAGGTCAGAAAGTAAGCAACAACCAGCTTCAGATTTACCGGCCACAGGTGCAAAAAGACGTCTCAGCCGGGCATAAACCTGCTCCATCCAAAGTGGAAAATATAAACAATCTGAAACCTGTCAATAAGCAGGCCGTGCCACCTCAGCATCAGCCGACTCCTCCACAGCATAATCCTGAGCCTGCCAAACAACCGCCCCAAAAGCCGACTCAGCAAAGCCTGCCTGTTAAACAACAGCCACAGGGGCAACCTGCAAAGCAACAACCACCACAACAGCAGCCGCAGCATAACCCACAGCCTGCCAAGCAGCAGCCACCACAACAGCAGCCGCCGCATAATCCACAGCCTGCCAAGCAGCAGCCACCACAACAGCAACCGCAGCATAATCCACAGCCTGCCAAGCAGCAGCCACCACAACAACAACCGCAGCATAATCCACAACCTGCCAAGCAGCAGCCACCACAACAACAACCGCAGCATAATCCACAACCTGCCAAGCAGCAGCCACCACAACAACAACCGCAGCATAATCCACAACCTGCCAAGCAGCAGCCACCACAACAGCAGCCGCAGCATAATCCACAACCGGCTCCCCAGCAGCAGCAACATAATCCCCAGCCTGCTAAGCAGCAACCGCAACAACAACCTAAAACTAACCCACCTCAAAATCCGGGAGAAGATAAAAACCCTCACAAATAATTTCAACCTTTAATATTAAATAAAAATATATAATATGAAAAATTTTTATAATCGCCTTTCCTGGATAAAAATTCTTATTCTCGCGGCAATAATTCCCTTTGCATCATTATTACAGGGCCAGACCAACACGGTAAATAAAAATCCAAATTCCGCCCCATCTCATAGTTACTGGTCGATTGGCGCCTTTGGCGGTGTGATGCAGTTCAATGAAGCCAAGAACATCGCTATGTATGAAAAGTATCTTACAGACATTATAATCCCAAAGATTCGAAAGGGAGGTATGGATATTATACACGGATATACTGATATTATATGAGATGAAGCCTACAACCTTAAATTGTAACTGGAAAGGGCAAACGATGTTATAAGTGTTTTGGAAAATGGACTGTCGAAAGCTGGCAGAACCGATTTAAAATTTCAGATATATGGATTTGGTGAGGATGAATCCTTATCACCTTTTGAAAATAAGTTCCCGGAGGAACGCTTATAATCCTACAGTCATAATCGATATTATTCCTTAGAAATCAGATCTTTGGTTTGGCGCAGATATAATGAATATACAGAGGCTGTCCCGCATATTGGGACGGCCTCTTTTGCTTTTGAAAATGCGTGAATGATGTAACTTAATTTTCTAATTGTGTAACGACTGCTGGCAGCAGTTGACCGACCTTTGTATGGCGAAAGTTAAATATTAATTTCAAAAAAAAATTACACGTTATGAAAAAAGCAAAATTGAATTACCCGACAAAACATTTGTTTATACTTCTTTTTGCAAGTATGATCCTGTTCTCATTTGACTCATATGCAACAAAAATAAGTTTTTTATCTTCATCAATCGTTCCTGCAGCGCGGGGTGATGTAAATGTAACTATGGATAAAAACAAGAATTTCGTTATTAAAGTTCAAATAGAAGGATTAGCTGAAGTCAACAGGCTGCAGCCTTCGAAACATACTTATGTAGTCTGGATTCTTACAGACCAGGAATTAACAAAGAACCTCGGGCAAATCGTCAGTATCGCCAGCCAGGGTGAAAAAAAATTAAAAGCAACTTTTGATGTAATATCTCCTGCTAAACCAATTAAAATATTTATAACTGCCGAAAATGACGGAAGCGTTCAAACTCCGGGGGATACAGTAGTATTAACAACAGACAGGTTTTTTCTGAAATAAAAAATATTTCAGGTCAACGGAAATTTAATATTCATTTTAAAATCCCAAAATATGCCACTGTTCACTATTATTATCGTATTAATTGTTGCGGGCATTCTTCTTTGGCTTGTCAACACCTATATTCCTATGGATCATAAGATCAAAACCATCCTGAATGTCGTGGTGGTGGTCATCGTCGTTGTTTGGCTTCTCAAAGTTTTCGGGCTGTTCAGCTATATTACCAACATTCATGTATAATTAACCATTACTGAAAAATCAAAATTATGAATGTAAAAAGAATCTTCGGGGCGGTGCTAACTATCCTCGGAATAGCCGGCCTGATTTATGCCGCGGTATTATTTGCTATAACTTCAAGTGGTACCCGCAGTGTCAAATTACTTCTCGTTTATAGCGTTCTCGGGGCTATTTTCTTTATTGCGGGCATAGGACTGATACGCACAACAAAAGACGAATCCTGAATGTGATCGCTGTAATACAAGCATCGATTACCCTGATCCTGGATTCTATATTCAAAGATCCTTTATGTCATCTAAAACATGGGTTAAAAGTGCTTTACTACTTTGCCTGCTTATCACAGGTCCACCATGCATAGCCCAGTCTAACGCCCATGCAGGGGAATTTCCTCCTGCATGCATTGACAGTACCTATGTTGCAGATTACACTGATCTTTTAACTGCCCGGTTGTTCCTCCTTTTTGAGAATGCTTCATTGCTTATCAATCCCACAATTGATCAGACTTCCAAGATCGTTTATCGTCCCAATGTCAATGTAAGGATCGGGATTGCAGGGTTCTGGAAGTGGTTTGGACTGGGACTTTCTGTTGATAATCCTTTTTATAATACCGACCGGACTGCGTATGGGAAGACAACTACGCTTGACCTGCGCGTCAATGCATTTGGGCGGTTTGTTGCCGGGGAGTTCTTTCTCCAGGACTACAAGGGGTTTTATATAGTTTCACCTGAAAAACCGGATGATACTCATTATATTCTTGCAGATATGAGGACATTTTCATTAGGGTTTTCAGGATACTGGATTTATAATTCCGGAAGGTTCTCGATCCGTGCTGCATTCACTCAGAACGAACGTCAAAAAAGAAGTGCAGGCAGTTTCGTGGTCAGACCTTCATTTCTCTATTACCTTATTTCCTCTGATCATGGAATCATCCCGACTGAAATCGTTGAAGCCTACAAGATCCCAGCGGCAAATCTCATAAACAGGGGAGAGTATTATTCAATCGGACTATCGCCCGGATATATGTATACCCTGGTGTTCCTTAAGAACTTTTATATAACGGCAGTTGTTTTTCCCGGCGTTGCCGCCCAATATGCCTCATTCAGTAATGAGCGCAGCGACTTCTACCACTTTGAATTTGCATTACAGCTCAGTGGCAGGGTTGCACTTGGATACAATTCCGATAAATGGTTCCTGGGTGCTTCGGTTCAAACGGGGTTCAATGAAATCCCCGACCATCTCAGCAATGCGATGTCCACATACACCGTGGCCCAATTCCGACTGTGGGGCGGAACACGCTTCGACATCTTCAAAAAGAAAAAGCATCATCCTTCAACGTATTAATTTAATCACTGGAAATCAATGTGTGAATGATGTAACTCTTTTATACAAAAGTGTAACACTTTCCCGCCTTGTTGAACTCATCTTTGTATCGTCGTGAAAAATCATTCATAACGTTGAATTGAAAAAATGAAAGCAGTCACGGTAATGGAAACGGAAAGAATAAGTAATTCCAGGGCAAAACGGATAGTTTCATGGAAGAAGTATACCCTGGTATTACTGGGGCTTCTTCTGATTGCTCAGTTCAACGTATTTGCCCAGGATGATACAATAGCTCCCAAGCCGCTTAGTCCCATACCAGGGAAGGAGAGGACTCTTTCCACTGTCCCTGATAAGGCGTATTTTAAGTCATATCTTACCGATTCACGTGGCATCATATATTTTCCGGTTCGATGGAACAAGTACCAGTGGATTGCTTTTTCAGGCGTTGTTGCTGTGACTTTCGTACTCTTTACACAAGACGCCAACATTCAGAGAATGGTTCAGAAAAACCAAAATGCAACCATGAACTATGCATCAAAATATGGGCTGGAGCGTTTAGGCAGCGGTCTCTATACTTTGCCTGCATTGGGAATCCTTTATGGGGTAGGAGCAATCATTAAAAATGACAAGGCAAAATACACTGCTTTAAAGGGTGTTGAGGCCTATGTGATAGGTTTCATTGCCGACAATGTAATGAAGCAGATTACACAGCGTCACCGGCCTTACCAGGATAATCCTCCCAATCCCTGGATTTGGGAGGGTCCGTTCAGCCTGACCATTAACAGTTCATTCCCTTCAGGACATTCTACAAATATATTTGCGGTTGCGACGGTGATTGCAACCTCATACAGTAAGACCATCTGGGTCCCAATAGTTTGTTATACCCTGGCTGGACTTACTGCCGCTTCACGCGTCTACCAGAATGACCATTGGTTTTCGGATGTGTTTGTGGGTTCGGCATTGGGTTTTGGGATAGGCAGGCTGATCATGTTAAACCATATAAAAAAGTTAAAAGTCCTGCCTGTAAGCCCAACCGGGACGGGCGTTACATTTATCTATTCCCTTGATTGAATTCAGGTTTAATTGTAATAACCCCGGCGCTGACGGTCTTCAAGGAATATCAGAAGAAAAATTTTCTGGTCTGTCTGTATAGAATGTATGGCCGGTAAACCACTTACGTACCGGTCATTATAATACAGAGAATATTCACAACCTATACTGAGATATTTATAAAGCCTTACTGTAAGTCTTGGTTTTACTATCTGGATGAAATTATTTCCAGGGGCGCCTACATAGGTATGAACCCAGTAAAAATAGTACCTTAGTGTAGCAGTCGCATACTTTCCAAGATTCATTGTTGTTTCAAACTTGGTTTCAAATCCTCCTCCAAAATTATAATCCCGGAACTGGGTTGTATCCGGACCAAACCTGGTACTGTTTCCTGCAAAAGGGACAAAAGCAATATGGATACTGCTGTATAGATTACTGGTCTTGCTTATAGGAAGCTTTGAGATCACTCCGCCTCCAAACCCAATGGTGCCTAACTCAAATTTATTGTTATCCCAATAATCGTAATATTGAAAGCCCCCGATAAGGAATGCCATTTTACCAGCCTGCCTGTTCCTACCGAAGAGTATTCCATAGCCCAGTATATTGTCAAGGTATTTTCTTCCAACACCAAAATTCAGATCCACGCGAAGTTTGAAAAAATCAAATGGTTTCCGTTTCCTGAGTTCAAAAGGATTTCCATAATCAAACTGGGCATTAATGATCCCGCTGTATGATCCGCTTCCAAACATATCATAAGGTATATCACTGATCATGCGCACTCCGCCGTATAAGGAAATATTAAGAGGTTCTTTTTCATACACTTCTTTGTTAGTTCTCCTGAAAGCTTTACCCTGCACCAGGCGGTTAAACTCTCTCATCGGATCAACTATTCCGGCTGCTAACTCACGGAAAACACGCTCGGCTCCCCTGGTACGGTCATCAAGAATATTGGAACTTAACCGGTAAAGGACTTCCCCGAGAAATGCTCCGTTAACGGGTGTATTGATGATGTCGTTATAGGAAGGCCTGGTATTTTCCCCGAAATACTCCCACAACAGGCTGCCTCCGACTGCAAAGCCAAATGATTGCCAGTAATTATATCCGTTAGCACGTCCTGCATTAAAGGATAGTGATCCTGAATATGGATGACCGATAAAGTTAACACCGAAGCGGTCGGTATCCCATTCCCATCCTGTTTCAACATTATATTTCCAGGTGTTGAACCCGGTACGGGCATAATCAGCATTCAGAATGAACCGGTCTGCTGCCCAGGTAACCGTAAGGGCTCCTAAAACTTCAACGGCAGGTATCCAGAGGGGATACCTCTTGTTATACTCTTTATCATCCTCAAGCAGATCCCCATATTTATTCTGCTTCGTGGTATCAACAAGTTTGCTTTTCAAAGGTTCATTGCCGGATGAATCAGAGAGTTTCTCAACTTTTACTTCCTTAATTTGTTTGAGCTGATCTTCCCTTGTGCCTTTCCCGGGTACTATTGTATCATTGGGGGCAACCTTTTTAGGATTCTGTTTAGGAACTTCCTGACCTGTCAGATGCACCGAAGCGAGGAGTGAAGCCGCCAGGAGGCATGTCGTGATATATTGTTTAAACAACAAAATGCTCCTCTGATTGCTTGTTTGATTCTTCCAGCGTTAGTCTGCCGCTTAAAGATTTGTCCTTATCCCCGTTTTCCGGTTTACCATAAATCTCAGCTGATAATCCAAAAATATCCCTGAGGTTCCCTTTCAGTTCTGAGATATTCATGGTTGGCAGGACTTCAATTGTTCCCTCCCTGCTGATCGATCTGCAATCCTGCAATGTCCTGCTGCTGTGTATAACTATTCTGGGTGATGGAACTCCGCCCGCACTGCTGGGTTTTGCATGGAAAACAATTATCAGATTAGGAAACATCATGCTGAATTCTTCCTGAATTGCAAATATTTTCCTGTGATTATTTATTGCGATTTTCATTTTATTTTTGTTTTTGTTAATTCATTCCAGATAATTCCCTTTCCGGGGAAGTAACCCGGGTACGGAACTCCGCCCCGGGGTAATACCGGTTTACTATTCCGGATAAAATCACCACCAGTTTCGGCGGCTGTTAAGAAGATCCAGAAGGATCAGGATGATACCAATGATAATTAATGCATGAATAACCGGATTGGTTAAATGAAATGCAAAAAAACCAAGCAGCCACAGGACCACAAGTATGAGACCGATGATTAATAATAACCTTGCCATGCCTTTAATTTTTAACGTGAATACTATTGTTAATTCAAAGGTTAAAGGTATGGCCAACAGGGTGGGAAAACCTTACATAACTATGGGAATAAGTTACATGATTCACATGTATCCTCAGAACTTCACCCGCTTGTAGAAAATTGTTTTTGTGATCTCGGCAGCAACAATGTACATAGCCACTATCAGCAATATTAGCAGGTAGGTAATGAAACTTAGAGGAGTAAAACCAAATAGCTTTCCCAATGGGGTTAATGGAAAGATCAGAGTAATAATTGCAATGGACAGGGTTGCAACGAGAAGATATTTTCCCGGCCTGCTTCTGAAAAATGGTTTCCTGCTCCTGATGACAAGGACTATCATTGATGCAGATATAACCGATTCAATGAACCATCCGGTCCTGAACTGGGCCTCGCCGGCCCTAAGGACGAGTAACAACAGCCCGAAAGTAAGGTAGTCAAACACTGAGCTTACAAGACCGAATGTTATCATAAACTTTCGAATGGCCTTGATATCCCATCGCCTGGGGTGGTCTACCATTTCATCATCTACCCTGTCGGTGGCAATAGTCATCTCGGGGAAGTCGGTCAGCAAATTGGTTAGCAGGATCTGCTTGGGAAGCAGGGGAAGAAAGGGGATAAAGAGAGAAACTCCGGCCATGCTGAACATATTGCCGAAATTTGCACTGGTAGCCATAAAAACATACTTCAGGGTATTGGCAAAAGTCATCCGGCCTTCTCTCACACCTTCAACAAGAACTCCCAGGTCCTTTTCGAGCAAAACGATGTCGGCTGCATCCTTGGCCACATCGGCAGCGGTATCCACAGATATTCCTACATCAGCGGCATGCAGGGCAGAGGCATCATTGATGCCATCACCCATATACCCGACAACATTACCTGCTTTTCGCATGGCAATGATGATACGTTCCTTTTGGTTGGGTTCTATCTCGGCAAAAACATCCACTGCATCAACACGGCGGAGCAGGGCGGCATCGCTAATGTCGCGGAGTTCGGGGCCTGTGATGATCCTGTTATCCGGCAGCCCCATCTTCTTACTCAGGCTGATCGCAACAAGCCGGTTGTCACCCGTAATAATTTTAAGAGAAACTCCGAGTTTCTTCAGGCCGTTGATGGTCTCAAGGATATTTGCCTTGGGTGGGTCAAAAAGTGTAAGAAACCCTGCAAACGTCATACCCGCTTCATCACTTTTGCTGATGAGAGATCCTGTTGGTACTTTTTTATAGGCAATACCTAAGGTTCGAAAGCCCTGGTTGCTGAAGTCAATAAAATGTTGCCCGATCTGGTCCTTCATCGATTTAATGTCAACAACACTGCCGTCTTTGGTTTCTGCGGATGAACATACGTCGAGAATATTCGAGAGCGCTCCCTTGGTTAACATAAGTTGTGAATCGCCCTGTATAACTGCTATACTTAGACGTTTCCTGAGAAAGTCATAAGGTATTTCATCCTTTTTTACATATCCCGTAATATCGGGCTTGTGATGATTGAGAATTGCTTCATCGATGGGATTTGTAAAACCTGTTTCAAAAAAAGCATTGAGATAAGCAAAGAGAAATACTTTTTCACTTGCATCTCCATTCACATCGTTTGCAGATTCCACGAGCACTTTTCCTTCGGTCAGGGTACCTGTTTTATCGGAGCATATGATATTCATACTGCCGAAGTTTTCGATTGAAGAAAGCCGCTTGACTATCACCTTGTTTTTGGCCATCTTTTTGGCGCCATGTGCAAGATTTATGCTTATTATCGCAGGTAACAGCTGTGGTGTGAGGCCAACTGCAAGGGCCAGGGAGAATAGAAAAGATTCAAGTACGGGCCGGTGTAAAAACACGTTTATGCCAAAAATGATGACTACCAAAACTAGGGTGACTTCTCCCAGGAAATACCCGAATCTGCGGATGCCATGTTCAAAATCTGTTTCCGGGGCTTTGAGCTTAAGCCGCTCGGAAACTTTCCCGAATTCAGTGCCTTTCCCGGTTAGAATAACCACAGCCTTTGCAGTTCCGCTAACGATATGGGTTCCCATCCATAACGAATTTGTACGCTGCGCAAGCGCAGTATCGGCTGGTAAAACCTGAGCCGCTTTTTCTACCGGGTATGTTTCACCGGTAAGCATGGCTTCATCAACGAAGATATCTTTTTCGTCAAGCAGCAGGCAATCTCCGGGAACCACATCACCGGCATTCAGGATCACAATATCGCCGGGTACAATGTCTTCAACAGGGATTTCCTGTTCTTTCCCATCTCGTAAAACTGCTGCTTTGATCTGCACAATGGCCAGTAATTTCGCAACAGCATTGGAGGCGCTGTGCTCCTGCCAGAATCCAAGCAGTCCACTCACCAATACGATGGTAAAAATGATTGACGCATCAATAATATTATGCAGGAAAAGCGAAAGGCCTGTCGCCATAAGCAGGATCAGGATAATCGGGCTTTTGAACTGGGCAAGCAGAAGTGTGAATGTGTCAGACCGTTTTTGGGGTTTCAGGCGGTTAGCTCCATAGCTTATAAGCCTTTTTTGAGCTTCATCCGTTGAAAGACCTTCGGGAGTTGCTTTCAGACTGCTTAGCAGATCCGCAGGAGGAATGCTCCAGAAAGCCTGATGGTTTTGTTCCATGAATTAATGTTTCAGCATGTCAGGCGTGATGAACAGGATAATCGGTATATCCTTTTTCGTCAGCAGTATAAAATAAATCCATATGAAGATCTGTTGATAATGGCCAGTTGTTTTTAAGCCTGTCAACAAGGTCAGGATTATTAATAAACGGTCGTCCGAACGCAATGAGATCGCCCAGGCCGCTTTGAACATCTTTCTCGGCTCTTTCAAGGTCATAACCACCGGAAAGAATAATGATGTTTTTAAAATTTGTCCGGATAAGATTCTTGATCTTCAACGGAACCACTGGTGATCCCATCGCAGAGTGATCAACCAAATGTATATATACAATACCAAGTTTGTTCAATTGATCCGAAAGGTAATTATAAGTGGCTTCGATTTCAGGATAAAGAGGCATATCACTTGCAACTCCGTAAGGTGAAATTCGGATTCCGGTCTTTCTGCTTCCGATTTCATCTGCGACTGCGGCCGCCACTTCAAGGACAAAACGGCTGCGGTTTTCTATGCTGCCTCCATAGTCATCTTTGCGGATATTGCTTACAGGTGAGAGGAACTGTTCCAACAGGTAACCATTGGCGGCGTGAAGTTCCACACCGTCAAATCCGGCATCCATTGCATTTTTCGCTGAAGCGACAAATTGATCTTTGGTTTGCCTCAGGTCTTCCTGCGTCATTTCTTTAGGTACCGGGAAATCCTGCATCTGCTGCGAGTCGGTCCACATTTGTCCTGACGCCTTAACTGCCGAGGGTGCAAGTATCTTTGCCCCGACAGGCATGTTCAGGCGATGGCTTATCCTCCCGGTATGCATAAACTGGATGAATATTTTTCCTCCGGTCTCATGGACAGCCGTTGTCGTTTTTTTCCAGCCCTCGACCTGTTTCGTACTATAGATCCCGGGAATCCTTGCGTAACCCAGCCCGTTAGGAGATGGAGAGGTGCCTTCCGTTATGATCAGGCCGGCCCCAGAACGTTGTTTATAATATTCTGCCATAAGTTCATTTGGCAAATTCCCGATAGCCCTGCATCTTGTCATCGGAGCCATAACGATACGATTTTTAAGCTCAATGGACCCAAGCTCTTCCTTTGTAAATAATTTATTTCCTTTCATATGCTCATTTTGTCAAAATCAACTATTTGTTTGAAGTGGTTATGATAATCTGGTTATCTGTTACGATCCCCATGTATTTTATCTTAAGGCTTTTCATTTTGCTCCTTTTTGGTAGGGATGATGAAAAGGGGGATAGAAGTATGATGCAGGACTTTCTCAGTGACACTTCCCATGACTATGTTTTCAAGCCATTTCCGGCTGTGTGAACCCATTACAATGACATCAGCATGCGTTTCTTTTGCAGCCGATAAGATGGATTCTGCAAAGTCACCGCCTTTTACCAGGGTGTGAATGGCATTATCATGAAGATGCTGTTTCGTCTTGTCGAGAAAATGCCGGGATGCCTTCTTCAAATTTTCAGCAATACTCAGGTCTAATGGCCCGTTCTCGATTAAACCGGTAAATCCCATAATCGGAGAGTATTCGATGGAGGAATAATACACCGGATCTGTCATTACGTGAAGCAATGTAACCTCAGCCCCCATCGTTTTGGCTAAGGCAAATCCTACTTCTGCAACTTTTTGAGCTGTTGGATCATAATCCAAAGCAATCAATACTGTTTTCAATGTTTGTGTTTTCATGACTTTTGAGTGTTTTTAGAAGCGATGCAATCAGAAAGGAAGAAAGAAAAAAAAGAAGTATGTTTATCAGATTCTCAGGAATCTTTAACTCTTAATTTATGTTTTCGCGGAAAAGTATAAACCACTTCCTCGGAATTGTAAAACTTATTTTCTTCTTCTTCAATTTCATAATCTTTTGGATTATCAGCCTTTTCAGGGCTGATATAATTACGTATTTGCCAATCTGACAAAAAAACGTTTTCTGTCTGTTTTTTCATATGCCTGATTAATTTTAAAAAACTAAATTAATCACATGAAACCTTAAATTCGTTACATAATTCTTATAAAAAGTTACATTATTTTTTGATTTTGAAGGATCTGAGAGGGGTTATCCAGGTGACCTTTCAGTTTGAAAAGAAATTGAACTATTGCTTTCTGCCCCGCACGTTGTTAGGAGAATGTGACAACAGGGTCTGAAAGACAATACAGGATTATTCTATTTTTTAAAGCCGCTAATGTCAACTACGGACAAAAGGCATTTACGCTCATCGCCGGTAACAATTCCTTCCATATAAACATGGCACAATGGATTATCGTTATAACCAAGTATCACTTCGCAGGATTCTTTGTTATTACCGGTAAATATTTTGCTCAGAAACCTGTTAAACACAGGTTGTGATTTTTCAGAAACAAACAGCTTAAAGTTGGCATTTACCAAGCTGAAACGTTTCTCTCCAAGCATTTCGGCGCCGGTGAAGTTGAGGTCGCAGATACTGCCGTCGCTATCGAGGGTATAATATCCCATGGGCGCAAAATCATATAACATAGTATATTTTTTTAGCGCGGTTTCTGCCGTTTCGTTTGCCTGGCGCAACTCCTCGTTCTGCATTTCCAGTTCGATCTGGTGTACCTGTAATTCATGAAGCAGTTTGAGTGCGTCGGTTTCAATAACCGCTTTGCTCATTTTTTTTTGATTCTTCTTCAGTAGTTCCTCGGCTTTTCTGCGAAGCATCTGGTCATCTGTAAGATTCCTTTTTTCTTTATCCATGATGGAATTATTTTTTAATTGTTAGAATCATCCCTGCAGCCATTTTCATGTTATTCAAAAGAATACTAACGAAACACATAACTACTGGTGTATTACCATCGGCCGCTATTACCCCGATCTTCAATTTCCCTCCCAGCAATCCGGCCATTATTTTATTCAATTCCTTCCCGACCTTCGTTCTCAAATTCTCAGGTATAAAGGTCCGAAAAAAATTGTGGTTAATAACATCCTCCCGCTTTCTGCCAAAAAAAATCTCAGATTGAGGGTTAAACTCCAATATTTTATTATCTGTTGACAATTTAATGATAATATCTGATGATGAATCTACAAGTAAACTATTCATCTGCTCAGTTTCATGCAATTTTAATTCAATCTTCTTGAGATCTGAAATGTTGATGAAGGTGATGACAAGTCCGTCAATTCTGTCATTAGCTGTGCGGTAAGGCATTATGCGGACCGAAAACCATCTTCCGTCGTTGGTAGGGACCGGTTTTTGTATGAAAATGAGGGTCTTTAATACTTCTAGAGCGTCATCCGGTAGTTCAGGGTATATAAGGTCGGAGACAAGGTCAGTGAATGGTCGGCCAATATCACTTTTTCTAAGTTTGAATATTTTAGTTGATTGAATTGTAAAACGACGGATATGCAACTCCCTGTCGAGAAATAATGTTGCAATATCAGTGCTGTTGAGCAGGTTTTTCATATCATTGCTCACCCTTGTAAAATCATCGACTTTCGACTGTAATTCAGCATTAAGCGTTTGAAGTTCTTCATTCAGGCTTTGCATCTCTTCTTTTGAACTCATAAGTTCTTCATTAGTAGATTGCAATTCTTCATTTGCAGATTGTAATTCCTCATTCGTGGAATTTAGTTCTTCCTTTGAAGTACGCATCTCTTCGAGCGTATCCTGCAACTTTTCATTCGTATACTTCAGTTCTTTTTCAAGTTCCGATTGCCTGACAGTGTCCGATGTCTTCTTTACTTTTCCGGGTCTCAGTCTGTTGTTTGAAATTTCAGGGACATCGGTAAAGATGATCAATACCATGCCTTTTAAAGGCTCAGGTTTCGTAATCCACTGAATACTGACATTGAAAGTTTGAGCACTGCAATTTGAACTCACTTTGACGTTTCGTAAAAATACGGAATCCTTTGTCATGATCGCTTTGTGGAAAGCAACCAAAAATTCGTTTCGCAATCCTTCCCGTAACATGGCGAAAATATTCATGTTAGCTTTACCTACTGCAGGTTCCAGATATTTTCCCGTATGTCCGCTGATGTATACAATATCACCGGTTTCATTAACAAGCACACCTGATGGTGAAAAATGCTGCAACAACAACTGGTCCGCCAGTGTTTGAATATTTGCGGTTGCCCCGGGATATATTTGTTTTTTAATATTCGAGGATTTGGTGCGCGAGAACTCAGAGAGAAAATCGATAGTTTCTGTTGACTGGGCAGTTACAGCCCGTTTGAAAATCTTCAGTTTGATATCCAGTGGTGTAAAAAGATGGCTCTGTTTTCCAAGTGTTTCAGAGCTGCCCAGCAGCATAATGCCCTTCGCGTTAAGACTGAAGTAAAACAGGCCCAGCAATTTTTTTTGCAATTCGGGTTCCATGTATATCAGCAGGTTTCGGCAGGAAAGGAAATCAACTCTGGTAAAAGGGGGATGCATAATGACGTTATGTTGCGCAAACACAACCATTTCCCTTATTTCGGTATTAATGAAATAGCCTTCATCTGTAGTGAGGAAGAACCGGTTCAGACGTTCCTGCGATACATCAGTCATAATATCGGCATGGAATATTCCTTTCCTTGCAGTCTCAATGGCGTCATTGTCAAGGTCGGTGGCAAAAATCTGCAAAGAAAATCCTCCGTGCGGATTGATTTTTTCAATCACTTCCTTAAACAGAATGGCAAGCGAATATGCTTCTTCGCCTGTGGAGCAGCCCGGTACCCATGCCCGTAAGATAGAGCCGGGTTGAAGGTTGGTAATAAGATCAGGGATAACTGTCTCTTTCAATGTTTCCCATGTTTCAGGATCGCGAAAAAAACTGGTTACGCCTATCATCAATTCTTTAAACAGAATATCCACCTCATTTGGATTTCCCTGTAAAAAACGGACGTATGATGATATCTTATCAATTTTATGGATTCCCATTCGCCTTTCGATACGACGATATATCGTATTCTTTTTATATAAGGAAAAGTCGTTACCGGTATAGGTTCGCAGGAGAATAATAATTTTTTCCAGAGAGCTTTTATCTTTGATCTCCGTTTCAGGATCTGGTTTGACCAGGGGAATATGTTTAAGGAATTCGATGAGTCTGGAAGGCAGTACGCTGGCCGGCGCAACAATATCTGCCGGTACGGAATCTATGGCATTGCGGGGCATACTGTCGAATTTTGCATCGGAAGGATCCTGCACCATCGCTATTCCTTCTCTTTCTTTTATTGCACGGAGTCCAATACTTCCATCAGAGCCCATCCCGGAAAGAATGACGCCGACACTAAGCTCTTTCCGATCTTCGGCCAGGGCATTTAAGAAATAATCAACAGGAAGGCGCATCCCTCTAGCTTCAACCGGTTTAAAAAGGTGGAGCATCCCCTTTAATATTGACATTGTCTTGTTGGGAGGAATCACATACACGCAATCCGGCATCACAAGCATGCGGTCTTTAACCTGGAAAACTTTCATTTTAGTGATTCTCTGAAGTAATTCAGGCAGCATGCCTTTCTGGGTTGGATCCAGATGCTGGATAACGACAAACGCCATTCCGCTTTTTTCAGGCACATAACTGAGAAATTGTTCAAGCGCTTCCAGCCCGCCGGCTGATGCTCCAATCCCGACGATCGGGAACTGACTCTTTTCTATCTCGGGCGTTTTTACTTTAAAAGATTTTATCGGTTTCAGTTTCCCGGCTTTCATGAGCATTGCCTTTATTATTTGTAAATATCGGAATTAAGAGGGTTATAACATGTTTTTGTGCTCAGTATTATCAGTTTGCAGATTTCCAATGAGAATGGCAATACTTTTATTCAGGTTATAAATGAATTTTATCAACATTGCAAAGTTGAGAAGCATATAACACGAATGTGTTACATAAAATAATATAAAAGTTACATAATTCACGCATCGGTTTCCCGGCATAAAAGACCCATCTGCCGGTCACTTTGCTGAAACCCTTCTCAGCTTGAACATTTTGTAAATTTCAAACCAAACGATGCTTGATAGTCCTGCAAAACTGCAGATGACAATGTTGACCAACCCTGGTTTGTGGAACTGGAAAAGGTTGAGGAAAAATGGGATATTCAGAATCAACATGAGAAAAAAGAATGCGCTGCCTCCAACCCATAACAGAGCTCTGTTGGGGGTGGCAATGATCTTAAATATATTGTCGGCCCATGACCGGTTTGTCAGGATAACAGAGATGTTTGAAACAATTAATGTTATAAATGTCATAGCCCGCACTTCTTTATCGTCGTAACCGAGACGCAAACCAATAAGGTAAACCGCAAGAGTTATTATAAGGATGCCTAGTCCCTGAAGGCAACTGAACCATATTTTTTTTGCACCAAAAAAGCGTTCATCAATTCTTTTTGGAGGCCGGTTCATTATATTTACCTCTTCTTTTTCGGCTTCAAAGACGATCGAACAAGCGGGGTCAATGATTAATTCCAGAAAAACAATATGAACAGGCCATAGGATCAACGGGAAATTACCGAGCAGTATCGGGATCAAAGACAATCCTGCAATAGGCACATGAATGGCAAAAGTATATCCAAATGCCTTCTGCAAATTATCAAATATCCTCCTCCCCATTTTTATGGCTCCCACAATGGATGAAAAATTATCATCCATAAGCACCAGTGACGAAGCTTCCCTTGCAACGTCCGTGCCCTTTTCACCCATTGCAATCCCAATATCGGCCGATTTCAGGGCAGGTGCATCATTGATCCCGTCACCTGTCATTGCAACCACTTCACCATTCTTTTTCAAAGCGTTTACGATCTTGAGCTTCTGTTCCGGCAATACTCTCGCAAAGACGTTGATCTCTTTTATTTTTTCACATAATTCATCATCTGTCATCAACTGCAGATCCTGGCCTGTAATGCAAGCTCCCGGATTTACAAGTCCTATTTGCCGGGCAATATTTTTCGCTGTTACCGGATAATCTCCGGTGATCATTATTACCCTTATACCTGCTTTATGGCATTCGCTTATGGATTGAACAACATGTTCACGGATTGGGTCATGCAAGCCGATCAGGCCAACAAAATCGAAAGTAAAATCATGTTGAATTTCAGGTAACCCACGCCCGTTAATTTTTGCTTTGGCCACAGCGATCACTCTTAAACCGTCTATTGCCAGCTCTTCAACTGCGGATGACAACCTTTTTTTACTTTCTGCATTAAGATGACAAAGATCAAAAATGGCTTCAGGAGCGCCTTTTGTTGCTACAATTTTGTCCTCCGTTCCTTTGAACGAAAATACTCTCGACATAGCCGGCAACTCCCTGGAAAGAGGGTATTCCTGGATCATTTTCCAGTTATTATGAATATGTTCAGTACCTTTAAGGTATAGATCTTCCATGCCGGTTATTGCTTTTTCCATGGGATCAAAAGGATTGATCTGACTCGAAAGTATTGCGTACTCAATAATTTCATGAAACTCATGATCAAGCTCTTCGGATTTTTCAACATCCAGGTAATCTTTTCCATTAAAAAGCCTTGTTACAGTCATTTTATTCTGGGTAAGAGTCCCTGTTTTATCGGTACAAAGAACGGTAGCCGAACCAAGGGTTTCAATAGCTGAAGGGTTTCGTGTTAAAACTTTGGTTTTGGACATTCTCCATGCTCCGAGGGCCATAAATACAGTGAGGATTACAGGGAATTCTTCGGGTAACACCGCCATAGCCAGTGTAATTCCTGCGAGGAAGCCATGGAGCAGGCTTCCCCTGGTTAGTGTGTAACAAACGACGACGAGAATGCAGAGAATGGCGGAAATAGCAGTAAGTTTTTTTACCAGCGATCCCAATTCCTTTTTAAGCCTTGTAGGCTCAGCTTTTACATTCTTTATCGCTATACCGACTGTTCCGATTTCAGTGTCGATACCTATCCCTGATACTTTGGCAATACCATATCCCTGGACAATCATGGATCCTGAAAAAACGAAAGGCAAATCATCGCCTCCAGGCTGAGTTTTTGTTTCAATGCCATCCCAGGCGGTCTTTCTCACAGGGATAGGTTCTCCTGTAAGCAATGATTCGTCGGACAGTAAATTCATAGAGTTGAGTACGGTAGCGTCTGCAGGAACCCTGTCGCCTTCCTGCAATACAATGATGTCATCGGTCACAACTTCAATACCGGCAATTCTTTTTTCCTGTCCGTCCCTGATGACCAAAGCCCTGGGACTTGCCATATCTTTTAAAGCAGTCAGGGCTTTTTCGGTTTTCTTCTCCTGAAGGAATTCTATACCCATTATTACAAAAACAAAGCCCAGCAGCATGCAACCTGACTGTATATCACCAATCACGATATACAAACTGCCGCATCCGACTAAAAGAATGAACATGGGTTCCCTGACAACACCCAATGCCAAGGAAAAATAGTTTTTAGGTTTTGAAGACGGAAGGCTATTAAATCCTCCGGTATATAACTTTTCTTTTGCCTGGCCGGCAGTTAATCCTTTATATTTATCGGAGACGCTATTTAAATTCAATTTTGGATTTTACTTTGGAAGGAATACTCATTTGGAATTATTTTTTGCCCGTAGTTTTGTGCATAAACATTGGTGAATTCAGCCCCGAAATAGAGGATAATTGCTGAATAGTAAACCCAGGCAAAAATTAAAATGATGGAACCGGCAGCCCCGTATACCGAAGCTATGTCGTGCCTTCCAAGGTAAAAACTGATAGCGAACTTGCCTATCATGAAAAGAAAAGCGGTAAAGGACGCCCCGATAATGCAATCGCGAAAAGCTATTTTGCCATCAGGTAGAGTCTTAAAAATGAAAGTGAATAACAGGGTTATGATAATATAACCAAGGAGAGTGTTGATGGCAAGCAATAAGGTAACTGAATCAAAAGGGACGAAGACAGCCAATTGTTTATTGAAGATATCAATTATCGAATTTATGATTAATCCGACCAGTAATAAAAATCCAAGGGAGCCGATCATGGAAAATGACATCAGGCGGTTATATAAAAATTTTATTAACCCATGTTTGGGTTTTGCCTTGATACCCCATATGTAATTTACAGAATCCTGAATTTCGGCAAATACACTTGAAGCCCCAATCAATAAAATGATAATTCCAACGGCAGCTGCAAAAATATTGCTGTTTGAGAGCTTTACATTTTTTATTATTTCCTGGATTTGCAGTGCGGCTCCGTTACCTACCAACCCTTTGATCTGCGTAAAAATTAAGCCTCTTACGGCATCATCGCCAAAAAAAAAACCACTGAGGGATATAATGATGATAAGCAGGGGGGGTAATGAGAAGATTGTGTAATATGACAAGGCTGCACTTAATTGAAGCACATTGTCATTCATAAAACCCCTGAACGTTTCTTTGAAAAGACTCAGGGTTCGTTTTACCAGGATCTTAATTTGCATATCATCAATTATACTTTTCCATGGTCAATCTTGCCATCAGGTAACTTACGGTTGACTCTGCCCCCTGGTTAAGGTTAACGTGTGTTTCCTCCAGCCCGTCGTAACAACCTCCGGTGCATGGGTTGTAAATTATCTGATGTAGACGGTTGTTCCCCAGGAACCAGTTGAAGGCAGTATGCATTTTCTCAAGGTAATCCCTGGTTTTCATTGCGTCATAAAATTTGCTCAATGTCATGATGGTATAGGCAACATCAATGGGTTGTTCTCCAAAATGACCCGCAACCTGACCCTTTTGAAGCCAGCTCCTGTTTGAAATCACTTCGATCCCATTCTCATTAAATATCTGGGACAATAGAAAATCCAGGGATGATATTGCAATGTCTTTATACACTGTATCCCCTGTCAGCAGCCAAGCATATAACATAGACTCCGGGAGTATGCTGTTAGCATAAGTAAGGTATGTTTCGAACCATTGCCAATTTTCGCTTGATTCATGCCTATACATCTGAACCAGCCGATTGGCGAATGTTATTAAAAGAAACCTGTTCCAGGGAAATTTTTTGGTGCTGTCATAATAGAACAGACCCTTTATTGCGAAAGCCATGGCTCTTGTGGAAAACACGGCATCTAACCTGAGCAGTGGTTTAACCGAGATGCTGCCGGCAGTTGCAATGATATCGGGTGGCAACAGCCCGTTTAATGAAAAAAGATATCCTAAAGCCCAGATTGCTCTGCCGTTCGCATCATCTAAATTGACTTCCTTGTTCTGGCTGGTAAATTGGTTATCTTTATTAACATAATTTAAAAAGTCACCGGCCGGTTGAAGACAGAATTTTATAAAATTAAGATATTTACGGATTTCAATGATGCTATCAGGATCTCCCGTATGTTTGAAATACATGCACATGGCTACCATAGCCCTGGCATTGTCATCCAGTGTATAACCTGAACTGATGTCGGGCTGGTTGATTTTTGAAAACTGAATCATCCCTGTGCAGGTTGTCATGAGCTTCAGGTGATTCAGGTTAATGTCGGGCATGGTGTATTTTAAGGATATTGTTCCGCCGGCTATTTTTTCAAACAACGTGGCATGAGCAACAGCAGAATTTTCCCAGGCTGTAGCAACTATTTTCTGCAGGGTGTTTGAACTTATACTCCTTCGCAAAGGCCCGTTATTGAGTAAGCTGATAACAGCTTCTGCCAGTTGCTCTGAATCGCGAAAATCAAAAATAATACCAGTGTCCTTAGTTAAAACTTCTTTTGCATGCGGAATAGGGGTTGAGATTATCGGACATGCGCAACTCATGGCATAAACAAAAGTTCCGCTTACAGCCTGGTTAGGGTCACTGGAAGTAAAGAGGTATATATCGGTCAGCTGCAGGTACTCAAGCAAAACCGGCAACGGGAGGTAGCTGTTAATAAATATCACATGTTCCTGCAAAGAATGCCGGATCACTTTTTCCTCCAGGCTTTCCCTGTATTTTTCTCCTTCGAACCGTTTAACTTCCGGATGAGTTTTACCAATGATCAGGAATGCAACCTCGGGACATGCTTTAACAATTGCCGGCAAAGCATCAATAGTGGTTTCTATACTTTTCCCGGAACTTATCAAACCAAATGTCGTAAGGACTTTCCTTCCCTTTAATCCATATTTTAGTTTTAAAAATTTCTCGCTTAAATGGCGAACCAGGTGGGTCCCATGCGGAATTACTGATATTTTTTGTTCAGGTACCCCATATTCTTTCACTAAAATATCCGATGAGTTATGGGTCATTACAATGACAGACTCACATGACGATTCAATATCCCTTATTTTTAATTTTAATTGCCTGTCAGGATGAGGCAGAACCGTGTGAAAAACAATTATGACCGGCTGTGAAATAGTTTTCAGAAATTTCTGAAAGGTTTTCTGCTGCTTATGAAAGAATCCGAACTCATGCTGTACAAGCACCATTTTAATATTAGTGTCCTTATTGATGGAGGATGCGATAAGTTCATACTCTGCAGCCCGGGATGTGTCAAGAGTATATTTTACTTCCGGGGGATATGAATAATTCGTTTCACCCGATTCCAGGGCACATACCTTTATTGAGAATGTTTGGCTGAATTTATTGTTCAGAGCTGATATAAGGTCATGCGAATAGGTGGCAATCCCACATTCCCTGGGTGGATATGAGGTAATGAAAAGAATTTCAGCCGGATTATTTTTCATCTTTTTTAGTATAATTCAACAGTTCGGTCACAAGGCCGGATAAACTTACCGAAGCACATGCAATCTGGGTATCAGCAGCCCCGTAATAAATAAACAGGCTGTTCCCGAACAATGCAGTACCTGTAGGGAAGACCACATTGTTTACCTCACCTTTTAACTCCCATTCATATTCCGGTGAAAATAAAACATAAGGAAGTCTCGCCAGTTCTTTTGAAGGGTCATTCAGATCGAGCAAGGCAGCACAGGCAGAATATACACGCCCTTTCTCAGTCTCCTGCACTCCATGATAAATCAGCAGCCAGCCTTGTTCCGTCTCAACAGGAGGGCAGCCGCTGCCAATATAGCTTGATTCGTGAGCGTAAACAGGATCAAGAACAATGTACTCATGCAGGTTCTCAAAATATTTTTCCCAGTATTCTTTATTAAGATCTTTAATGTTGTCGACAAAGGCTATTTGAATACCTGGCCTTATCCTGTGAAGGAATACCAGTTTGCCACCGATCCGGCGGGGAAAGAAAATCAGATTTTTATCCCAAAGCATCATTTTTTTCTCAGGATCTGCTTCCTGATAATAGAACTTATGATTACGGTAATAGTTTTCATTTACTTTACCGGTAGATTCAGCGAGGAATACAAATTGTGCATACGTGATCGGAGGAACGATGATGCCCTGTTTTGTAAAAAGTTTCAAATCACCTGAAGTGGCTAAAGCTCCCCTGGCATTTGTTCCGTCATACCCTGTGTATGTCATGTAATACAGGTCATCAATTTTTACGATACGTGCATCTTCAATTCCATGTGATTCATATTCGAATTCAGGGACCATAAAGGGCTTATTCCAGCGTTCAGCAATAGTCAAAGGACCATCCAGCCTGCAGTAGCCAATACTTGAAAAATTTCCTTTCCTTACCGCCCTGTAAAATAAATGAACGTTGTCTCCCTCACGGATTACAGCTGGGTTCAATACACCTTCATTCTCGAATTCCAGTTCGGTCTTTTTTAATAATACCCCTTCTTTTTTCACTTCTATCATAAGGCTTTTTATCTTTACTTTTTAAACATCAGTTTAACTTTTAGTATCGGAGGCATTGTATCACCTAATAACAATCCCCAGGGTTTCAGGGGTTCGATATGATCAAAAATGACTTTAATAATGGCCAAAAGCGGCAGGGAAAGAAACATACCCGGGATACCCCATAAAACATTTCCGACCAGGACGACAATAATTGAAAACAGCGCATTGATCTTTACTTTTGAGGCAACAATTTTAATAACGATTAAGTTATTGTCAATCAGCTGAATAACATAATAAGCGGCGAGAACATAAAAAGCATACCATGCCGAGTCTTTGGTAACCAGTGCAATCATCATGGGCAGGGCAACCGCCACAAGTCCGCCTACATAAGGAATAACATTCAGCAAAGCGCCTATTATGCCAAGAAGGACAGCGTAATCAATTCCAAGCAGCAGAAGAGCTGCACTATCCATTGCGGCAACCAATACAGCCTCAATAACCAATCCGACAAGATATCGTTGAGTAACGGTTTTGATCTGCGTAATAATTGCTTTGACCTGTAACGGATCATTTTTAGAAAAGATCTTACGAATAAAATCAATCAGTAAGGGATGATAAAAAAGTAAAAGAAAGACATAAAGGGGCACCAGGAGCAATACCATCACCATGCTGCCCACACTTATAAGTGTTTGGCCTATTGCAGCGCTGCTGTTGTTCATTAGCTCCACTTTGGTTTTTGCAATCCAGGTATTAATCTTATAGGTACTTATATCAAAGTAATCCGAAACCCAGCTGATGCTTTGATTCAATATCCCGGTAAATTTGTCAACCAGCAAGGGCCATGATTCACTGAATCTGCTTGCCTGTGAAAACAGCAGGCCTGTAAATGCGGCAACTATGATAAAAGTGAGGAGTAACGTAATTGTTATTGCAACAACCCTATTGATTTTAAACCTTACCAGGAAGTTTACAACAGGATGAAGTAAAATTGCAATCAGAATTGCAAAGACGAGAGGAACAATAATTTCCCGGCCGATATATAATATCGCAAAAAAGGCAATTAAGCCGATTAAGAATAAAATCGTCTTTGCGTACACGGGTAATTGTAATTCTTTATCTGTCACGGATTTTCAGAATTCCACTATTTTTATTTACAATACGTTGAAATATAAACCGACCCAATGATTTAACGGTATTTGGGTGCTGTGCTATAACCGTTGTTACTCCAAGCTGCAAAACAGATCCTATCAACTTTCTGAAAATGTTACCTGAAGTGCCTGTAAATATCTTTTTCGACAGGTAACCGGTTCCCAAACCAATGGCGGTGCTCAGGACAGTATCGATCAGGTTTGGCGTTGAAGCCATATCTGATAAAGTCTTTTTAAGAAGATTACCGGGTTTGAATAAATTCAAGGTGTAAAAGACATGTTCTTTCAACTCTTGTCCTTTCATAGCTTGTTTAATTTCCAAAAGCTGGATTGCTTCTTTAAGCCGGGAACGGGAAGTGATCTTTTCCATAGTTTTTTATTTTAGCGCCTGCTTTATGATGTAGTTGCACGCAGCCTTTTTAACCCAATTTTTCGTCAGCAGGTATACAACACCCCCTGTTATCAAATTAAAGGCAGCAACAATAAAAAACCCGAAATAGATCTTTCCAAGAATTTCACCAAGCCAAAAAGCAAGTCCTAAATTGGTAAAAAGCAGAAATGAGGTAATTATAATAACGGCTGCAGAAACAGGTATACTGGAAGTGACAACATCCGTGGTTTTATCCAGGGCCCTGAGTTTAACCAACTCAAAGCTTGTTCTGCCATAATCGGTAACTTTTACCAGCAGCGATTCAAGTAATCTTGCATTGTCTTCCATGTGCTTTGGATTTTCAAAACATTTCAGCCTTCGACCGTTTTCAATTCATCTTTTACTTCCTCTGACCTGGTATGTAACTGTTCTTTAAAGTCGGAAACCTCATCCTTCACTTTTTTAATTTTTCCGGAAAGCCGGGCAAGTGCAGTATCGAATTTTTCGTTTAATCCTTCGGCATAATTCTCTCCCTTTTTAACCATTCTTCTCCTGGTCCTGGAACCTTTTGCGGGGGCAAATAAAACACCTAACAATGCACCGGTAGCGACTCCGGCCAACACGCCCAATAATACTTTTCCTGAGTTCATAGATTTTTTATTAATTGGTTAATCCAAAAATGTTGTTTAAAGAACTTTCCTGCCCTGGATAATTCTGATTAATACTGCTATTACCGCAATCACCAAAAGAATATGTATGACGTACCCGGCACTGAAGGCGAAAAATCCGATTGCCCATGCGACAATGAGGATTACAGCGATTATATAAAGAAGATTTTCCATGATTTAATGATTAATGTTAGTGATTATAATTATTTTACCTTTTGAAATTCAGTTCCTGGTCTTGTTGGTAATTAAAGTACATTCCTGCGAACTGACTTTTATTCTACCTTTTCCCGGCCCAGAAATCATGGAAGGATTTTCCCATTTTTGCCATGTCGTGATTGAATTTATCCCTGAACGATACCCAGTTCTCTTTTCCATCTTCCCTGAATTCGTCAAGCCTTTTTCTCATTTCACTGTTTTGCTGTTCCAGCTCGGCTAAGTTTTTTTCGTATTGAGCCCTGTTTGCCTTTTTATCTTTTGCGAGTTTTGCTTTGAACTCGGCAATGCTTTTATCGTTCTCGTTGATTTGTTCTTCCGATGCTTTTCTAAACTGCTGGATGGAATCTTTCAAAGCCTGGTCAAGATTTAATTTCGCTTCTACTACTTTATTCTGTGCATCCAGCACTTTTGCCTGTGCCTCCTTGACTTTATCGGCCTGCGACTGGCAAGCTGTGAACATTGTACCTGCTATAAAAGCTGTTACAGCGAGGGTTAAAATTGTTTTTTTCATTGGAATCTATGTTTGAGTTAATTATATTACAAAGGTCAATACCTTTATACCCGGAAGCATTACACAATTATGGTAATTTTTTACATTATTCACACCTTGCTGTAATAGCCAGTGAGTATTATGTAATACTTTATCTTTGTTAAATTCATCATGCATAAAACATTGTGAAAAGAAACCCGTTTTTGATATTGACCATATTGAGTTTATTGAGCGGGTTAGCGTTTGTTGGTTTATGTTCAGCCCAAAGTGGAAAAATAATACCTGGCGACTGGCAGCATTGGAAGTCGGGAGGGACCCATGTCGATTTAAAGCTGACCCCCAGGGGATTTTTACTCATTGTATTAAAGGCCGGGGGTGATAAGCATGATATCCAGGTTTATTCGAACAATGAGCTTAATATTGCGAAGGACCGGCGCTACATTCTCAGGTTTAAAGTCAAATCAAATAAAGATAGTATCACATTTAATTCGAGATTAGGCTCGGAGTCGGACGATGTAAGTTATTGTTACCGGGCAATAATTGTTCAGAAAGCCGGCAGGGAAGAATTAAAAGAGATTCAATTTGTTCAAACAGGTGAGCTCATTAAATTTCTGAAACTTTATTTCGAATTTGGACAGGTAGATCCGGATGTCAGAATAGAAATAAATGACGTGGAAATCACTGAAGAAAAGTGATTCCGGATTTCCTATGGGGTTAGCAGCCGGCAATCTCCTTCAAAATGGGACCACGTTAATCCATAAAGCCTATAACCAGTTCGTTGTTCACTTCACTTACTCCAGGAGCATTCCAGGCTATCCGCCCGGCTTCATTTTTCTGGTAAAGTGAATGGACTATTCCGTTTAAAGTAACCCTGCTGTCTGCAACGCTGACATGAATATCCTGGTCTTTTATAGACCAGTTGCGTACAAGCGCTTTTTCTATGCCCTTTTGCTCAACCTGGTCCTTTGTTTCAGATAAAATACTGATGTTATTTATTACTCCTTTGACACAGGCAAGATTGCTTACCGATTTTTTTGCTGCTTCCTTTTGGTAATTCCATGTGAGTTCCCCTTCCAGGATTACCCAGCCGGCTTCAACTTTAACATGTACTTTATCACGTGGAACCTGCAAATTCCATTTTAAAGCATTCAATACCTCATAGGATATTTCATTATCCCCCATTTTTTCATTGGCGTCAAACTGGATCTCAATTTCATTAACTACTTCTTTCACCCCGTTAACGTTTTTAGCGGCATCTTCAGCCTCTGATTTCTTTGCATAATTGTCAACTGTTCCTGTAAGTGTGATAACACCATCTTTTGCAGAGACATTGATTTCAGCAGATTTCAACAAGGGTTCCCAACAGATTGCATCCTGAACGTCTGTTTGCATATCTTCATTTTTTTTCATAATAAAACCATTACCCCGTGAATGTATTTCCACAGGGATGTAAAGGTACAAGCCTGACTTCGGTGATACTTTATATAATTACAGGAAAAAGTTACATCATTCACATATTGCCCAATGTGATTCGCCTTTTATGCTTAAGCTGTTTGAAGTGGGAAGGGGTAAGCCCTGTCATTTTTTTAAACTGGTTCGACAGATGGGCCACGCTGCTGTAATGCAGTTTGAAAGCTATTTCGGTGAGATTCAACTCGTCATAAACGAGTAATTCTTTAACCTTTTCAATTTTATGGGCCAGGAAAAATTTTTCTATAGTGGTCCCTTTGACCTCGGTAAAAAGATTTGAGAGATACGTATAATTGTGATTTAACTTTTCGGCAAGGTAATCGGAAAGGTTAATTTTAATCTGGTCGTCGGTATAATGAACGAGTTCGATAATAACCATTTTGATTTTTTCGACAAGCATGCTTTTCTTGTCATCCATCAATTCAAGTCCCGATTTTCGGAGAGCAATATCCAGTTTTTCCAGTTGCTCAGTTGAAATATGATCTTTTATATCAGCCTCACCAAGTTCCACGGCAACATAATGCACCCCGAGTTTCTGCAATTCGGCTTTCACAACCATTTTGCAGCGGATGCAAACCATATTCCTGATGTAGATCTTCAAGGACTAAAATCTTTTTAACAAAAATAGTGAAAAACAGAGAGCTTCGCAAATGGTTAAGAAAAATTGCCTTGGGCTGGAGGACAAACCACCCGATCATGCATGTATTGTTAAGTGAAAATATCTTGTAGTTAATGATCAAAAATGTAACTTTAAACCATTAAAAATCTTTTCTCATTATGAAACAAACACTGGCATTACTGCTGTTTATGAACATTTTTTCAATTATCGGCGCTCAGAATTATCCATTGTACAAAGACAAATCAATGCCCGTTGAACAAAGGGTGAATGATCTTCTGCAGAAAATGACTGTTGAAGAAAAAATTAACATGCTTGGAGGATACGATGGTTTTTATATAAGGCCCAACACCAGGCTCGGCATCCCTGCCATCAAAATGGCCGACGGGCCGCTTGGGGTGAGAAATTACGGGAAGGCAACCGCATTCCCCGGTGGTATTTGTTTTGCTTCAACCTGGAACACAGACCTGGTGAAGAGGTACGGGGAAGCGGTGGGGAAAGAAGCCCGTTCAAAAGGGGTTCACATCATGCTTGCACCTGGAGTGAACATTTACCGGGCTCCAATGTGCGGAAGGAATTTTGAGTATTACGGGGAAGATCCTTTTCTTTCGGGGAGGATGGCCGTATCATATATAGAAGGTGTGCAAAGCCAGGGAGTGGTTGCAACGATCAAGCATTTTGCGGCAAATAACCAGGAATACGATCGTTATAATGTCAGTTCCGATGTGGATGAACGCACACTGAGAGAGATTTATCTTCCTGCTTTCAGGGCTGCTGTTGAAGAAGCACACGTTGGCGCGGTAATGAATTCCTATAACCTGCTGAATGGTTCATGGACGTCGCAGAATGAACATCTCCTTAAAGACATACTTAAGACGGACTGGAGATTTGATGGTATACTGATGTCGGACTGGGGATCTACCCATGACGGTGTGGCTGCGGCCAAAGCCGGCCTGGACCTTGAAATGCCTGCAGGTGACTTTATGAACAGCAAAACACTCTTACCTGCATTGCAGGACGGGAGACTGAAGCAGCAAGACATTGATGATAAGGTAAGCCGGATGCTCAGGATCATGTTCCGGTTCGGATTCTTCGACAGGGTGCAGGCCGACACGAGCCTGCCATTATACAACCCCGGTTCGAGACTTATCGCACTGCAGGCGGCAAGGGAAGGCATCGTCCTCCTTAAAAATGAAAATAACATCCTGCCCCTCGACCGCAGCAAGATCAAGACCATTGCGGTGATAGGCCCTGACGCCCACCCTGCAGTGCCCGGGGGAGGGGGAAGTTCCATCATCACACCTTACCGTACCGTAAGTTTCCTGGATGGCATAACCAGCATCGCCAGCGAGGGTGTGAATGTTTTCTATAGTGCGGGTGTTAGTACAGACCTTGAGGAAATGCTGGGCAATTCTGCTTTCTCCAGCCTGAATGAAAAAGGGGAGAAGCTGAAAGGATTGAAAGGTGAATATTTCGCGAATATGTTCATGAAAGGAGAACCTGTTATGAACAGGAGGGATGAACATATCAATTTTAACTGGCAGAACGGTTCCCCTGTCGCTGCAATACCGGCCGACAGTTTTTCTATCAGGTGGACCGGGAAAATAAACATCCCTACCGACGGCAATTATTATTTTTACGTAAGCGGGAACAACGGTTTCAGGCTCTTCCTCGACGATATGCCGCTGATCGATGAATGGGGAAACCCTTCGTTTAAGGCAGGGGACAGGACCATGACTCTCAGGAAAGGGGAAATGAGCGTAAGACTTGAATATTATGAGAAGACCGGTGAAGCGCAGGTTGCTTTCGGGTGGAGGCAGGTTAAACCTGCAGGGGATTCAGAAGCAGTGAGACTTGCGGCAAAATGTGATGTGGCTGTTGTATGCGTGGGTTTTAATGCCGATACAGAGGGTGAAGGCTTCGACAGGCCTTTTGAACTTCCTGCCGAACAGGCCGACCTGATAAAAAATATTGCCAAAGTCAATAAAAGAACTATTGTTGTTTTAACATCCGGGGGAAATGTGGCATCAAGCGACTGGATTTCTCTTATCCCTGCCTACCTGGCTGCATGGTACCCGGGCCAGGAAGGTGGAACGGCCCTTGCTGAGATACTCTTCGGACATACAAATCCGAGTGGTAAGCTGCCCGTCAGTTTTGAGAAACGATGGGAGGATAATGCCACTTTCAATTCATATTATGATGCCGATAAGGACAGGCATGTGAAATATACCGAAGGAATATTCGTGGGCTACAGGCATTTCGACAAAAACAATATAGAGCCTTTATTCCCATTTGGCTATGGGCTTTCATACACAGGTTTCGCTTTCAACAACCTGGCTGTTAAACCGGTTAGTACGGGAAGTGAAGTGGCTCCGAAGATTGAAGTGAGCTTCAATTTGACCAATACCGGGAAGAAGGAAGGCGCTGAGGTTGCCCAGGTCTACATTCACAAATTAAAATCAGGTGTACCCCGGCCTGTAAAGGAATTAAAGGGTTTCAGCAAGGTTGTCCTGAAGACTGGGGAAACAAAACGGGTAAATATTTTACTCAGTCGTGATGCATTTGAGTATTATGATGTTGAGAAAAAGTCATGGGTTGCTGAACCCGGTGAGTATGAATGCCTGGTGGGTTCTTCAAGCCGTGATATAAAGCTTAAGAAGACTTTCATGGTGAAGTGAAGAATGTCGTTTTTGAAGGATCACACTGCCCGGGATTCAAACCGGTATTGTGAAGGAGAAACGGCTCCCGTGGCCAGGCTCGCTTTCAACATGGATATTTCCCCCGTGCAATGTGACAAATTCCTTGCATAGTATCAGTCCCAGGCCTGTTCCTTTTTCCCTGGCGGTTCCCGGCTTGGATACCGCTTTGGATACATCGAATAGTTTATTTACCTCTTCTTTGCTCATCCCTATGCCTGTATCACTGACATGAATGGTTATTCCGTTATCACCGGTTTCTGATGATAAGGTGACCACCCCTCCCTGCATTGTGAATTTAATCGCATTGTTAACGAGGTTCCTGATCACTGTAATTATCATGTTTATATCGGCATTCAGTTCTGCAAGGTTATTGATCTGATTTACGAGCAAGATACTTTTTTGTTCGGCCATGGCCGTCATCAGTTTTAATTCAGGTGCAAGTATTTCGTCAAGGTTAAAGGATTCCTTTCTGAAACTAATATTCCGGGTCTGTACCTGCGACCATGTCAGCAAATTCTCCAGCAGGGAGTATGTTGATTTTGAAACTGAATATATCCTGCTGCTGAGTGCCTGTGCTTCTCCAAAATTTTTATTCTCGATCTCTTCGGCAAGGATATTGGAATAGCCAAGAAGCAGATTGAACGGGTTTCTAAGATCGTGTGCTATTATAGAGAAAAATTTATCCTTGGTTGCGTTCAGCTCTTTTAATTCTTCATTGAATTCTGCCAGCCTGGATTCGGCAATTTTGCGTTCGGAAATGTCACGGATCATTCCGATAAAATTAGATTCTTCTCCAACCTTCACTTCCGAAAGCGAAAGTTCAATCGGGAAAATTATGCCATTTCTTCGTTTTGCTGTAAGTTCAACCGTCTTCCCAAGGACTTTAGCATTTCCGGTTTCCAGATAACGGAAGATGCCTTTCATATGCAGGTCACCATATTCTTCGGGAATGAACAGTTCTACCTTATTGCCAATTACTTCGGTTGGATCATATCCGAAGATTTTCCCGGCTGATTGGTTAAATAACCTTATGATCCCTTCGGAGTCTATTGAAATTATCCCATCTGCAGCTGTTTCCGCGAGTTTTCGGAATCTTTCTTCACTCTGTTTCAGTGATTCTTCTATTTTCTTTCGTTCACTGAGATCCCTGAACACCCCAAAGGTGCCTGTAAATGTCGCATTATCGTCGAACTGAGGGCTGGCGGTCACCAGAAGCACACGATGCTCTTCCCCCGGGGTCACTATCTCAATTTCATAGCTTGATTGCTCGGATTGTGAACGTTTTTGCGTCTCCCGCAGGACTTCATCGACAGACTCAGGTTTCAGGAACTCCATCAGGTTGCGGTTCATGAGGGTTCCCGGGTCAACCCCGAAGATCCTTTCAGCCGCAGGATTTGCAAAAATAAATCGTTCTTCTGTATCAACAAGCCCTATACCTTCACCCTGGTTTTCTATGATCAGGCGGTACTTCTTCTCACTTTCTTTTAAAGCATCCTCCGCCATTTGTCTCTCTTTTTCAGCAATTTCCGCATCCCTGAAAATCAGCCTTGCGATTCGTATTGCAAGGATAACAGTAACTGCCATCAGAAAAATGGTTACAAGAGAAACCAGGATAGGGATATTGATAGGAATAAATCTGGAAAGAACTGCTTCAAGGATCCTGTCAAGAAGTATTGCGAGTATAGTGAGGGGAATTATACCTCTCAGAAGCTTGGCACTTGAAGAATTTCCTGAGACATAGTGAAGGAAAATACTCCTTTCCCCTGCCAGGAAAACGAGGCCCGCTCCAAGGAAAAACATTACAAGGCTGGATGGCAGAGACAGTGGGATCGTTCCGGAACCATATAAGAATGGTTCCCCCCTTATGTAGCCTAAAGTGGTGGCAAATCCAGTGAAGGAGACAATAATCCCCAGGCTGCCGGCCAGGTTTATGATGCTTTTTGATTGACTATTCAAGGATGACAGCAGGATAGAAAAACCGGATAAAAGGAACAGCAGGCTTGCTAACGGAGATATCCTGTTAAGGGGGATGAGGCTTCCCAGGTTGTTTGTCAGTGTATGATCAGTAAACAGATAATTGTCGACTGAAAAACCGGTTTTAAATAATAATTCACTAGTTTTAAGCAAACTATAGAATGAAAGGATAAATAAAACACCCAGGTTTAAAGACTTCAGTATTTTATTATGCTCCATGTTTGTCCATGACAGCAAAATAAATCCGAAACCAATAGCTGAGAGTGCAGCCGGGGCCGGCATGGGAAGGTATTCCGGGTAAAGGCTTGCGAGAATGTTATTTCCTGATATCCAGCCTGCAATTGCCAGTGTTCCCAGCAGAATGGACACTCCACCGGCAATGATGACATGAAGTTCATACTCAGATTGGTTCTTTCTATGAAGCATGTCTCGCCTGTTATGGAACAAATTATTCAAATAACTAACGGATGTGATCCCGGCGCGATTCTTATAACTTTTTAAACCTATTGATTTTATTGGTGTTTCATGAGGTAGTCGGTGTCGTTAGGCAAGTGGTTAGGCAAGTAATTTTTCACCTCTTTTTTGGATCCATCTGGGATCCTGAACCTGATTTCAGGATCTATTCTGGCCCCTTTTTTTCTTCTGTCAAAAGTACAATTTTTTTATAAAGTTACTTAGATTAATTCTAAGTGTAATATTATAGCGCTTGATCTAATATTGGTTCCATCTATTTCTACCAGATTAATCTCAGGTGTAAATTAGGTGACAAAAGGAGAATAAAGGAAAAGAAAGGAGAAGAAATGAGAAAAAAGGAGAAAAAAGGAGAAAATAGGAGAATTAAAAGGTTAAATATCAGATAGTTGTTAATAACTTTATTATTTGATTAAATTCCTGTTTTATATTTTTGCCGCTTGTAAATTTTAACAAACGTCATGAGCGAAAAATCAATCATTGAAAAACCGGTTACAGCCTATTATATCTGTAAAATGATCGGAGTGAGCCGACCGGCCCTCCATAAATGGAGCAAAGCAGGAATTGTGCGCTCACATAAACTCGGGGGCAAACTATTTTATTTTGAAAGCGAAGTCATGGAAGACTTGAAAAAGTGCTGAAACGCTGGATTATTCAATGGTCTTTAACATTGTGCATAAGAACGAAGTATCAAAAGGATATTCTTATAGAATCCGGTCGCTTTCAGAACGTATAGCGAAACGGTTCGATTAGTACCGTGGCCGTATTCCTTTTCCAATCCATCACAGTAATCACTGCCGATAAATCCTCTTTCCGAAATCTACTTTCTGATATCCAAGGGATAATCTTTTTCCGGGAAAAAGGTTAATTGAGTTTTTTAGGGTTACCGCCGAATTAAAAATCCGTAATAATTAGTTAACGCTTGTAATATTCGTTAATAACACGTTAATAATCAGTGTGTTGTTAATAACTTTATCGGCTTTTTGATTTTTGCTTTTATACTTTTGCCACATGTAATTTTTTCTAAACAAATAGAATAAAATGGAAAGAATTGAAAAACCGGTTACTGCAAATTATGTCTGCAAAATGATGGGAATCAGCCGACCTGCACTCCATAAATGGAGCAAGGCGGGTATTGTCCGCTCTTATAAACTTGGAGGCAAGCTTTTTTATTTTGAGAGTGAAGTAATAGAGGACTTACGAAAGTGCCGATAACCCTGCCACATCAATGAAAAATGAAGCAACCTCACTCATCGAAAACCTCACCATGATTTCGAATTTCCAGGAAATAAAGGACGCCACCCAAATTGCCGATATCATTGGTGATTTCGTAATGCTGAGAAAAAAGGGCGTTAACTATACGGCCTATTGCCCGTTCCATCATGAAAAAACGCCCAGTTTCATAGTGAATCCTATGCGGGGATCCTACAAATGTTTCGGCTGTGGCAAGTCCGGCGATGCCATCGGGTTCCTACGCGAACATGAAGCAATGAGCTATGCCGAAGCGCTTACTTATATTGCAAATCATTATGGAATTCCGATCAAGCGGAATGGATCTGATATCCAGTATACCGATGCCGAGAAACGCCGTGATGGCATCTTTGCCGCTCTGAAATGGGCACAGCAGTATTTTTCACTCAACCTTCTGAGCGCTCCATCTGCAGTTTCATACCTGCAAAAGCGCAAACTTGATCCGGCCATTGACCTGTTTATGATAGGATATGCCGGAAGCGGCAATGATCTTATGCGTGAAGCCCATGAAGCAGGTTTTTCAAATGAACTATTATCTGCAGCCGGTCTTTTAAAAAAAAATGACCAGGCCCAGTATTATGATGCGTTCCGGGAGCGGATCATGTTCCCGTTTCTTGACCGCTCAGGCCGAATCATCGGTTTCACCGGCAGGATCATCACTTCTGAGAAGGATAAACCCAAGTACCTGAACAGCGCCGAAACCGAGGTGTTCAAAAAGAGCAAATTCCTTTATGGACTATACCAATCCAAGAAGGAGATCATGAAAGAGAATGACTGCCTGCTGGTAGAAGGTCAAACCGATCTGATCAGCTGGCATCTGGCCGGGATTAAGAATGTAGTGGCCGGTTCAGGGACTTCCCTCAGCGAGGATCAGGTAAAGATGATCCAATCGCTCACCAGTTGCATAACGATCGTGTATGATGGCGATATGGCCGGAATAAGGGCCAGTATCTCAAACATCAAAATCCCTCTTCAGATGGGCCTTGATGTTTACCTGGTCGTGCTGCCTGATGGAGAGGATCCTGATTCTTTTGTTTTGAACTATGGAGCAGAAACCCTAAAAGCTTACATCCAAGAGAACCGAAAGGATATTGTTTCTTTCCGAATTGAAATGGTCAGGGAAGCAGTGGATAAGGATCCGCTTCAAAAAGCCAGGCTGGTCAAAGAACTTGTTTCCCAGATATCGCTCATCTGCGATGAACAGTCGCGCGGGTACCTGATCGGAGATATTTCAAAGAAGCTTGATGTCAGAGGAGAGGACCTTGACAAACATGTTAAAAAGCAACTTCCAAAGGTTGAACAACAGCAATTGGGTTTCTTTGGTCTTGAGGCTGCCCAGGCAATGATTCTTGAAACCGGATACGCAATTTTGCTTTCAGATCCCAAGGGTGTTGTTTCATATCACGCCGAGGGAAAAGAAAACACCATCAGTTTGCCGGATGGCCCTTTGAAGAAAGATGATATTTTTCGCCTGGCTAAACTCACCAGGAATGTCAAAGTTGAAGGACTTGCCCTGGTGGTGGATGAACATGATATTGAATTCCCTCTGGCCGAAGCGGGCCGGATGCTCACTGAACAAGGTTTGCGTGTTGAAGTGCGGGAGGATAGCTCGGTCGATGAGTCGGGCGATGATCTCAAGGCATCCGTTTACATTGACTTTTTAGATTTCTATGTAAGTGGTTTAAGTTACCGCTTGATGCGTCAGAGCGATACCAAACGTTCCAAGAAGTTCGTGGAGATGACCGCTGAGTTCCTTTCAAAGCTTGACAATACAATTATCCATATCAAGACCAACGAGATTGCAAAAAAGTTCGGTCTTACCCAGGGATCATTTTCAAAGGTGTTGCGGCCGTTTGTCGAGAAACGCAAGAACCTGGCCGTGCAGCAGCAGGAGCAAGTGATTATCGATGAGCAGCAATTTGTTTTCGATATCGCCCACCTTCCCTCTTATGTTGATCAGGGTTTCTTCCAGCGATACGGTTTCTTCCCGGCACAAAACAAAACAGGGAATAAAATATTCTATGTTTTCCGCACCCTTGATAATACGTTGGTAAAGGTGGGGAATTTCTTTTTGGAACCCTTGTTTCAGGTCTATGATCTTGACCCGGCTAAGAATAAACGTATTGTAGAGCTTTTCCATTCTGAACTTAATACAGCCGAGTATGTAGAGTTCAAAAGTGGTGACATGGTCGAATTGCAGCAGTTCAAGAAATTCCTGTGGAACAACGGGGGTTACATCTTTACCAACGGCAAACCGTTTCATCATGAGAAGATCCTTGAAAGCATTGCTCTCCAATTCCCAAAATGTTGGGAGTTTTCGACCTTCGGATGGCAAGCGGAAGGATTTTTTGCCTTTGCAAATGGCATCATTGCAGACAATGCATTTACCCACGTCGATGAACTCGGTTTGGTTAAGTTCAAAAACGTAACCTACTATTCCCCTTCATTCAGTAAAATCTATAAAGATCAGCGTACCGATAATGACCGGTATGAGTATGACCGGTTTTTGGTGTTCAAACCTGAGCATAGAACCTCATGGATAGAATGGTCGCAGCTGATGTACAACGTATACCGTTATAGCGGCAATGGCATGTGGGCGCTTCTGTTTGCGATCCTTTCGGCCAACCGTTCAATTATCTTTCCGATCGAGCGTTTTTTTACTTCATTGTTTTTTATAGGTCCTACCGAATCCGGTAAATCAAAAATTGCGGAAAGCATCCGTGCGCCGTTTATGCATGGCGCACCGATGTTCAACCTGAACTCTGGTACCGATGCCGCATTCTTTACCAGCCTTGAACGCTTCCGGGATATCCCGGTGATTTTCGAGGAATATAACGATTACCAGATCTCCGATGTGAAGTTCCAGGGATTGAAAGCCGCGGTGTATGACAATGAAGGAAAACAGAAACGAAAGGATGCCACCAGCAAGGATATCGACGTTTCAAAAATCAACGGCTGTCCGCTGTTACTGGGGCAGGAAGGTCCCGAACGTGACGATGGCGCCCTGGGCAACCGTGTGGTTCAAAAGCACGTTCCGAAAAAGGATAACTGGACCGATGAAGAAGTAACCGCGTTTAATGACCTGAAAGACCGTGAAAGTGACGGGCTGAGCAATATAGCCATGGAGATCATCAAGCGCCGAGGAGTCGTGCAGAAGTACTTTGCCGCTTATATGCGGGATGCTCAAAAACAGGTAAAGATCGATATTCAGAATGAAGGAGGATACTACCAGACCCGTATCATCAATACCGTGAGTTTGTTCATTGCCATAGCCAAACTATGGGAAGACCATGTAAAGGATCTTCCACTGCCCTTCACTTACCATGAGTTCTATGAAGATGCAAAACGGCAGATTACCCGCCAGAGCGAGGATCTGAGCAGCAGCAACCGCTTATCGACATTCTTCAATACCATCAGTATGTTATATGCCCAGGGGCAGATCATCAGCGGAAGGGAGTTTGATATCTCAATCGAGTCGAGCGTAACCATTATTAAATCAAAAACAGAAAAGGAGGTGATCTCTATGGATGGCGGATCAGCTCCGGTGTTATACCTGATTGTTAACGATGTGATTCAGATCTATCAGAAAATGCACAGTGCGGAAAGTTTAAAGATCAATGCCCTTCGTATGTACCTGAAAGACCATCCTTCTTATATCGGCCAGGTGAGCAGCCACCGGTTTATATACCAGGTTGAATCGTGGGAGATGGACCCTATAACCAATATTAACCATAAGGTCATCAAAAGAGCCGAACGCAACACCAGTTGTATTGCTCTTAAATACAAATTAATTGAGGCCATGGGAATCGATCTTCAGCGGTTTAAAACCGAGCAGGAGTCTTCTTTGGAACAAAACGACCCTGCAATTTTGTCACAATTAAATTCTGAACAAAAAGAGCTGCCGTTCTGAAAATTCATAACGAAAATCCTACCTGAAATGTTGCTCCCAACGTCCCAACGTCCCAACAAACATGATAATAAAATATTATAATCTTATATATCAGTATGTTATGTTTTTCAATTCTCGTTGGGATGGTAATTTCACGTTGGGACTTGTTGGGATCAGGGTCGATGATTTATTATGGCTCGTTGGGACTGGACGACGTCCCAACGCTCTGTTGGAACGGCCCAACAAAATATTTACTATTCATTCTCAGTGGGTTTCTGCTTTTTTTCTGCCTTTGTTGGGATGTTGGGACGTTGGGCCTGAAAATGACCCTTCGCTAAACGTTAAAAAAAATATGAGAATTGATCGAAATGAGTCGGGGTATCATGACAAATTGCCAGATGAATTTCGCCAGGTACCTATCATCGATATTCTTGTCGATGGCAAAAGAAAGACCGGAATACTATCTATATAATCACAGGGCAGTTCATTGAATCAAAAAATAATTTTTTGCAAAATCATTAAAAATAAATCTTATGGAAAACGAACGCATGTTAAAATCCCCGGCCGCTAAATTTCCAAAACGCAATTATCGGTTGCAAGAGGATACACTCTATGAACGGATCCGCCATCATTTGCTTGAGGGCCGGAAACTTTCTGAGGAGGAAACACATATTCTTCACCGCTGGGAAACAGCTCACTCCCTGTTTGTTTCCAAGAATGAAACCGATGCCAATGCGGCAAGGATCCTGATGAAGATGTATAACATATCCAACTTCACGGCCTACAAAGACATCCGTAATGCCAAGATGCTTTTTGGAGATGTTAACAAGGCCTCAACCGAAGGCTTGAGGTATATCGTTTCGCAATGGTGTGTCGACATGTACCGAATGGCCTATATAGCCAAAGATTTCGATGCCATGAGCAATGCATTGGGAAAATTGATCAAAGCCAATTGCCTTGACCGGCAGGACCCCAACTTGCCTGATATTACAAAAATTCAGCCGCCCGTTCAGGTCCTTTCACTTTCTCTTGATTTTGTCAATTCACCGTATTTCAAAATGCTTGCTCCGAAAGTCCAGGAGGAAGTGGTAAAACTGAAGGCGAAAGTTCAGACCATGCTTGACCGAAGCCCGATTACCGATGTGATGAATATGCTGATGATTGAAGATACAAAATATGAACCGGTTCACGATGATACAGACGATGACTCAAATTGAAATTAAGCCTGCACCCTATTACAATAATCCCCAGTTGGTTATTAAATATGGTCTGCAGCCGCATAAAATGTTTATCGGTGGCCGTGGTGTGGGTAAAACGACCATCATCGCCGATGAAGTGATCAAATACCTCTCAGCCATGCCGCGTGGAAAGGTTTCCCTCAATGGTCTGACCTATTTCCATATCCGCACCAAGTCATTGCCGCCGATCATTGATCATTGGGAACGCCTTGGACTGTACCGGGATATCCATTATTATGTAGGCCGTAAGGCGCCTTTAAACCTGAAGTGGCCGGAGTCTTACCAGCCGCCCCTGGACTACGCAAACTGCATTCATTTTTTCAATGGATTCGTGCTTGAGTTCAATTCATTCGACCGGCCTGAAATGGCCAGAAGCGGATCCTATGACGGATTGATCTTTGATGAAGCCACCAAGCTTAAGAAATACGCCATTGACAGTGATGTGATGCCGGCAAACCGTGGCAATGTGGATCGGTTCGGGCATCTGTATTTTCATCATGGCACACTGCTGCTGGGATCCATGCCGCTTTCTTCTGAAGGTGACTGGGTGTTTGAGTATGAAGCGTTGCAGACCAAACTGCCTCACCGGTTTATGTACCTTGAAGCTTCAGCCTATGAAAATATCAAGATCCTGGGTGAGAATTATTTCCGGGACCTGAAACGCACCTTGCCCAAGGTGATCTATAACCTGGAAGTGCTCAATAAAAGACGCTCCCAAAACGTCAATAAATTTTATCCGCTGTTATCTGAAAAGATGCACGCCTATGCCGGGTGTTATGATTACTCGTATTATGACCATATAAACCAGGATCCCACCAAACAGCCGGTGCAGGATTCAAGGGGGGATGGAGATTGTTACAAGAACGAACCGCTTTCCGTTTCCTTTGATTTCGGAAGTACACAGAATTGCATTGTGGTTGCGCAGATGCACAACGACGCAAGGGAAATGCCGATCATTAAGAATTTCTATGTTGAGAATGAAACGCTGAAGACCGTGGTAAATAAGTTCATCACCTATTATGAATACCATCCGACCAAGGAAGTGTATCTGTATGGCGGAAGTGATGGCAGAAGGAAGAACGATGCAGCAAGCCGGCAGACCTATTTTGATGACGTGACTGAAATGCTTACGAAAGCAGGGTGGGAAGTGTACCTGAGAGCTGAATTGTATGAAGCGCCGCATATGGATAAGTTTCAGTTTTGGCACAAGTTCTTGATGGGAGAGTATAACAGCGTGCCCAGCTTCCGAATCAATACGGTGAATGCTTATGAAACGTTTTTCTCAATGGAGAATGCCCCGATTCTTCCCGATGAAATCAAAAAGGATAAGCGCAGCGAGCGCAATACCAGGGAGCCAAGATGGAAGGCAACCGATCTTTCTGATGCAGTCGATAACCTGTACTATTGGATGTTCTTCCAATCGGTAGGGGAGCAATCCTATACGAATGAAGTCTACTTCGGACGTTAACCGATCTATAAATGCTTCATAAAAACAGGAAAGCACACAGACTACTTTAGCAAATCTATGGGTTGAACTTTAGTAGGGGAGCAAACCGGGTGCCGGTTTGCTCCTTTACAAATCCTGAAGACAGACTGCCTGTATTCTCATTTACAAGCGTTTAAATTAATCCTGTATTAATGTGACGGATGCCATTGCCAAGGGCAAGATCATTTGTCAGGCACCGCCTGATGAATCCTGTACAAACCTTTTTTGATCTGAGGCCATTTCATATATCGTAAAGAACGAATGCAATCGGTTATGATTTTTCGATAGGGCGGGGCGTGGCTTCTGAGCATTTGATCTCACTATAAACCTGCAAAAGCACATTTATAGTATTGTCATTGAATATTTTATGATTTTTTTCAGCTCAAACAGGGTATTTTTTGGGTGCCCCGGCTTCGTTTCTTTGAGTGAAGATGGCAAAGAAACGAAGCAAAAGAAACCATCTGTCAGGCCTGCTGTTTTGTTCCAAAAGCCTTGCTGGTATTGAGTTCTTTAAAGTGCAATTGCAGTTGCATTGCAATTAATTGCAGTTCCTGCCTTGTCAAATCAGCCGCTTTTTTCTTTATATATCCTGGTTAAAGAAGAAAGCTTGGCAAAAAAGAAACCCCATTTGGCCCACAGCACGGTTTAGCTCGAAATTTTCCTGACAAGTTACCTTCCGAATAATTCGCATGTAAAAGAAGGTGCTTAAAACTGTCAAGGGCGACCTCCGGAGGGGAATTGTCGCTCTTCGAGTGTTTTCAGATTGTACCAATCGTGACCTACCCCCTGGACATTATTTATTATTCTCGGTTTAAGCCTTTGGCGTTTAAAAATTTCATTACTAACCTTAACTCAAACGTCCTATGAAAGCTCTAGCCAACAACACCCATCAACAGTCACTCGTCGAAATCTTTGTCCAGGAACTGGACCAGATATACTACCCGGGTTATACTGAAGAACTCATTGCCTCAGAACCTGAAAAGTACAACTGGGAACTTAAAGAATTTCAGGGGCAATTCTCTCTCTGAGAATAAAGATCTTAAGACCGGCAGGCAGTTCCGAAATATCGGAACTGCCTGCTTTTTTTATGCTCGCTGAGGCTCAAAAGGAAGTATCCGGGCAAAGTTTAAGAAAAAGTTGCAAAAAACCTGCCTAAAGAGTAATCCGAAATTCACAAAGTTATGCCCGATGAAACTGTTTTTCACTAAAGGCGACCTCCTGATGGCTTTTGTCGCCCTCCGGGTTCATTCAGATTCTTGGGCCTCCAACAATCTGACCTGAACCTTTGCTTAAAAGTTTCTCAAGGCATGCTTCCACTGGCAAATTTCAATTACTCACCGCGGCCACAAGCGCTGCTTAAAACTAATCCGTTATGAAAAAACACACGATGAATCCGGTACTTGCCAAAGAAAATGGCGAAGCCTATGAAAACAAAATTCCGATGCGCCTCTGGGCAGAAGATGACCTGCCAAGTCAGAAGCTCCTGCTGAAAGGAATAGCTACCTGTTCAGATGCAGAATTGCTCAGTATCATTATCGGCTCCGGCGTTTCAGGAGAAAACTCTTTGGATATTGCCAAGAAAATGCTGTCAAACTGCGGAAACAGCCTTTGTGAATTCTGGAAGTTCGGAGTGTCAGACCTGCAAAAGATCAAAGGTATTGGCCTGAAACGAGCCGTGAAGATATCGGCAATGTTTGCCCTGGCTCGCCGAAGGAATGAATCAGAAGTGATCCTCAAAGACAAGATCACCCAAAGTCACCAGGCGTTTGAGCTATTCAAAGCCCTGATGGGCGACCTTCCATATGAAGAGTTCTGGATCCTGCTGCTGAACCGTTCGAACCGGCTCCTTAAGAAAATCCGCATTTCAGAAGGCGGAGTCTCCGGAACCGTAGTGGATCCGAAAAAAGTATTTAGGTTTTGTCTTGACAATCAAGCCTGTAGCATCCTACTCGGGCATAACCACCCCTCAGGGAATATCCAGCCCAGTGAAGCCGATACTAAACTGACCAAAAAGCTCAGGGATTGCGGCCTCATGCTTGACGTGGATGTCCTGGATCATATCATCATCGGGGATGACAGGTATTATTCATTTGCAGATGATGGTAAAATGTAAATCACTCACGGCGTGCCAGATGCCACAACAAATCCCAAGGGCATGGGTTTTTTAATGATTGTTCAATTCTATATTCATCATCTTTCCCTAAATTTGAAAAAAAGTATCAAGTTCGAATAATGACTAAGACAGAACAACACAATATAGAATTCAAATCATCATGGCATGATGATTACCTGAAATGGGTTTGCGGTTTTGCCAATGCGCAGGGTGGTGTTATTTTTATCGGTAAAGATGATAACGGAGTTGTAGTTGGCGTTGATGGTTATAAAAAGTTGATGGATGACATTCCAAATAAGATTAGAAATTTTATGGGAATTACCGTGGAAGTGAACCTACACGAAGAAGCCGGAAAGCATTTTATCGAAATCATGACACCACCTTACTCAGTTCCAATTTCATTAAGAGGCAGGTATTATTACAGAAGTGGAAGTACAAAGCAGGAATTATCTGGCGCTTCTCTGAACGAGTTCCTATTGAGAAAATCAGGTAAAACATGGGATGACGTTATTGAACCAAGAGCAAATATTTCAGACATTAGCGAAAAAACTGTTTCCATATTTTTAAGAGCTTCAGAAAATGCCGGGCGTATACCCGATATTGAGGGTTTGACCATTCCTGAGTTATTTGAAAAATTAAGGCTTATCGAAAATGGGCAATTAAAGCGAGCTGCAATTATTCTATTTGGGAAAGATCCCGCTAAGTTTTATCCCAACACTTTTGTGAAAATTGGTCGCTTTGGGAAAGATGACGCCGATTTAACATTTCAGGAAACAGAAGAAGGAAATTTGATTGTGTTACTTCAATCGGTATTAACACAACTCAACCATAAGTTTCTTACTCGTCAGATAGAATTTGAGGGTATGCACCGCATTGAAAAGGGGGAATATCCAGTTCCTGCAATCCGGGAAATGTTGTTGAATGCCTTGGTACATCGAAATTATATGGGTGCACCCATTCAAATACGTGTGTATGAGAAAAAAATTAATTTCTGGAATGAAGGAACACTACCGGAGGGGTTGACATTGGAAGCCTTAAAGGGATTTCATACTTCACGACCAAGAAATGTGTTAATTGCCGATGTGTGTTTTAAAGGAGGATTTATTGATTCCTGGGGACGTGGAACTTTAAAAATTTATGATGTATGCAGGCAAGCCGAATTGCCCGAACCTGAAATTAAGGAGTTTCAGGGAGGTTTTTTAGTAACTCTTTTCAAAGACAATTTAACTGAAGAACAATTAACGAAGTTAGGACTCAATGACAGGCAGTTGAAAGCGGTTAATTTTGTTAAAAAGAATGGAAGAATCTCAAATACAGACTTTCAGAAACTTTGTAATATTTCTAAACCAACTGCCACAAGAGACCTTGCAGAATTGGTTGAAAAATATAGGCTATTTGATAAACTCGGACAAACTGGCGCAGGAACAAGGTATGTGTTAAAAAGAACAATGGGCTCATAATGGGATCAAACGGCTCATGAAGGGCTTATAAAGGGCTCAGTAAATACCTTTTCCAGCAATAAATCCAGGTTTCAGTCAAAAGAAATCACTTCGCTTTGCTCTGTTCGGGCAGCTTTTTAGAAGTAAGTAAAAAGCAAGCAAAAATCCGACGCACTTTTATTAAACTCGAAATTCCTGCGAAGTTACCTGCGAAAAATTCGCTTCTGCAAAGCTTAAAACTGTAAAGGGCGACCTCCTTTGGGAATAGTCGCTCTTCGAGTGTTTTCAGATTGGTTCAATCTGACCTACACCCCTGACATTATTTATTTTTCTCGGTATTACCCTGGGCAAAAATTTCATTTTAACCGGGTGGGCCAGAAACCTAAATAAGACTCCAGGGCAGGAGCATCCTTTATGAATAACTCACAAATCTATGCAGCCATCACCGAAAAGATCATCGCTAACCTCGAAACAGCCGGAAGCTGGATGAAACTCTGGCAGGTTCCATCTCCCGTAAGCATGAATGGCCATTATTACCGGGGTATTAACCGCCTGGTGCTTTCTTCAGATCCCTATAAGAGCCGTGTGTATGGCACCTTTCAGCAGATCCGTGCCAATGGCGGTCAGGTCCGCAAGGGCGAAAAATCCACCATCGTGGTATTCTGGAAGAATTCTCTACAGCAAGATGAAACCACCGGCGACACAAAGAAGCTGTTTCTGCTTAAGTTTTACCATGTCTTCAACTCCCAGCAGGCTGATTTTGATGAGCAGGGTATGACAAAGATTGCCGAACTTCAAAATCTGGTCATCGAAAAGGTCAATTCAGACTACCTGGAAGCTGAAGCCATCATCGAAGGGTTTGAAAATGGTCCGGACATCCACTATTCCGATAAAGATGATCGGGCTTATTACGCACCGATGGCTGACCTGATCTCTGTTCCGGACAAGAAATATTTCAAAAACTCTTCAGCTTTTTATCGGACGTTATTTCATGAATATGGCCATGCAAGTGGCCATCCCAAGCGATTAAACCGCTTTGATGGAATGTCGAACAGCTTTGGTGATATCCCATACTCCAAAGAAGAGCTGGTAGCTGAACTGTGTTCTTCATTCCTGGCCGGTATCGCTCACCTGGACCTGGATATCCGCAACTCAGCCGCTTACATTAAAGGCTGGGCTTCCGCTCTGCGGGATAACCAAAAATGGATCATGTGGGCTGCTGCAAGAGCAGAGAAAGCTGCTGATTACATCCTGGGCACTCCCTCGTCTTCTGCAATTGCAGAAGAAAAGACCTCTGCAGAAGAGGCCACTGAAGTTCCTGCTGCTGAACCAGCTTACCAGGATCTGCCTTTTTAAGTGAAGGTTTTATTAATTCAGCCGTTCCGTGGAAATCCGGAACGGCTTTTTTCATGCTCGTTAGAGAAAGGATGCTTTTTTCTTTGGTACCGGGGCATAGAAGAAAGCTTGCAAAAAAGAAATCCACTGGGGCAGCTTTTATAGGAAAAGCAAGCAAAACCCCACCCACTGTTACTCAAAATTTGCAGCAAAGTTAAACTCATGAAAATCTTTTTCGCTAAGAGTGACCGCCCGCAGGCACCGTCACCCGTTGGGTTCATTCAGATTTTGAAATGAAAAATCAGACCTGAACTCTTGCTTAAAATTTTCATTCCGTTTGTGTCCCAAAGCATAAATTTTTTTTAACCATGGCGAGCCAGATGCCAAAATAAGTCCGTAGGGCAACGGCCAAAACGATGACAAAATTAACAGCTACCGCACTGAAACCAGGTAATGGAAAACCTACTACTGAAGACCTCGCAGGCCTTGCAGTTGTCAAGACGGTCCTCAGCCCTGAATCAACCAAAACAGAGGAGAAAAAATCTCTGATAAAGATTGAGCCGGAAAAACCGGTTATTCCGACCCCTGAGCCGAAGAAAGAAATGACCTTGATCGAAAAGATCCTCAAGGTAGAAAACCTTCAGCTTGTCGTTGAAAAACGAGCCAAACTGGTCCAGACCCGCAGCGAACTGGAACGTTTCCAGGTCTCTTCCAATGATTTCAACTGCACCATGCGGCTGAATGATTCAGACGGAAACGTCTTCACCACCAGCTTTACTCCTGGTATTAAAAAAGTCATTGATTTTCTTAAGACTTCCTTTGATGCAAGCATTGCCGATGTTGAAAACAAGATCACTTTCTGATCTTCGGCTTCATGTCAGAGAATCGAGCGTTCCGTCGAAAGACGGAACGTTTTTTTATGATCGTAAATTCAAATTGTAAATGATGATGCTTAATCGTGCAAGCATCTCACCGCAAATGCATTTGATCGGTTCGCAGGATAGTCCGAAACGCTGAAATTGATGAGATTCATGCCGTGGGACATGGCTTTGATGGTTCCCGAGGGGGTGGATGTCCAGAAAATGGTGGCGAAACCTTTGAAACTCCATGAGAAATTGCTGTAGATCACACCGCTTTCCATGGCACGGAATCCCATAATAATGGTATCCTGAAGGGGTTTACCTGCCAGGGCCTGCTGCTGGTAAAAAGAAAACAGGGTGTTCCATTCGGTTTGTGTGGGCACATGCCAGGCGGGCGGACAAAGTCCTTGTGAACCGGGAGTATTGATGTAAGCCATCAGCTCATCCCACTGATACAACCCTCCGTAAAGAGTACAATTTGCAGCATTGTCGTTGTAACAGTATTTTTCATTGATACAATTGTCCGTTTGTTCTGTTGTACCTTGCAAAGAAGTTCCGTAATTGAGGTTTTTCTGCATCCAGCATTGAGTCCCAAGCTGTACAGTGGAATAGACCTTGTTATCCCGGTTATCAGTCAGGTTCTGTCCGCAGTTGAACGAAGGAGCTGCCTGCACGATAATAGTCTTTGATTTGGAATTTGCGCAGGAGAAAGAGTTCTGATAGAAATACGTTATTGTTTTTGTCCCAATCCCGGCTGATGAAGGCGTAAATACCCCGGTTACTGAATTTACGCCCGGACCTGAATAAACACCACCAATCGGCACCCCACCTTTAAGTTTGAAGGCTGCAGCATTAAGAGTGGTAATGCTGTCGAAACACAAGGTAAAGGAAACCGATGGAGCAGCCAGGGCATTCATTACGATGGTGTTCGATGTTACCGGGTTATTTGTGATGCAGGACAGGCTTGAGTTCATCAGGCATTGAACGATATCCCCCTGCTGGGAAACGAAAGAATAAGTGGATGCATTGGTCCCTGCATTGACCCCGTTTACTTTCCACTGGTACGAAGGTGTAAATCCACCGTTGGTGGGAATGGCTGAACAACTGACTGTGCTTCCCGAACAGAACGGGTTGGGAATGGCCGAAATTGAAACCCCGGCAATTAGATTATTGAACACGGTCATCAACACGGAATTGCTCGTTGCGGGGTTGTTCGTTGTGCACTCAGTATAGGAAGAAGTAAGCACACAGCTTACCACATCAGCATTAACCGGCGTATAGTAAAAGGTGGATGAGTTTCCCCCGGTATTCACCCCGTTCACTTTCCACTGGTAAAAGGGAGTTAAACCCTCATTGACCGGGTGTGCGGTGAACTGAACCGAAGTCCCCTGGCAAACCGTATCCGAGGGCGAAGTAATAGTCAACGACACCGTGTAGTTCGGGTTAACGGTCATAGTCACCACATTGCTCATGGCCGGGTTGTTCATTACACAGCTCGTAAGTGAAGAGGTCAATACGCAACTGACCTGGTCATTGTTTACGGGAATGTAGTTGAAGATTGATGAGTTGGTCCCGGTATTGACACCGTTCACCTTCCACTGGTAGACCGGTGTTAATCCCGGGTTAACCGGCAGTGCGGTAAACAGTACAGTATTCCCGGCGCAGACGGGGTTTAGTGAAGGAGATATTGTCAGGCTCACCGGGTGGTTCTGATCCACCTGCATGATGATCGTATTGCTGGTAGCG